>VOFG01001376.1_pt1:440000-504000 | contig 504000 bp, 676 predicted proteins | sample 5384171 | NCBI WGS metagenome assembly VOFG01 (sample SAMN12384726, study PRJNA508395) | human gut metagenome | isolation source: healthy gut F | host: Homo sapiens
GGAGCGCTGAGAAGAGAGAATGCCGGAATGAGTAGCGAGAAAGAGGTGAGAATCCTCTTGGCCGAATATCCAAGGTTTCCAGAGTAAAGCTGATCTGCTCTGGGTAAGTCGGGACCTAAGGCGAGGGCGAGAGCCGTAGCCGATGGACAACAGGCAGAGATTCCTGTACCGCATATAAACAGAACTGTGGGGGACGCATGCAGAAAGCATAAGCCGGGAAAGGAAAGACCGGTGCAAGCGGAGGAGGAGACGGGAAGGCAAATCCGTCCGTCAATCCAGAACCGTTATGTGGAGCGAAAAAAAGTAGTGAAGTATGCAGGCTGTGTGCCGAGAAAAGCCGCTATTGTTTTATATGTGCCCGTACCGTAAACGGACACAGGTGGATGAGGAGAGAATCCTAAGGCCGACGGAAGAAGCATTGTTAAGGAACTCGGCAAAATGACCCCGTAACTTCGGGATAAGGGGTGCCAGAGAGATCTGGCCGCAGAGAATAGGCTCAAGCAACTGTTTAGCAAAAACACAGGTCTATGCGAAACCGTAAGGTGATGTATATGGGCTGACGCCTGCCCGGTGCTGGAAGGTTAAGAGGAGAAGTTAGAGCAATCGAAGCTTTGAATTGAAGCCCCAGTAAACGGCGGCCGTAACTATAACGGTCCTAAGGTAGCGAAATTCCTTGTCAGGTAAGTTCTGACCCGCACGAAAGGCGTAATGATTTGGACGCTGTCTCGACAATACATCCGGTGAAATTGAAGTACCAGTGAAGATGCTGGTTACCCGCGCCAGGACGGAAAGACCCCATGGAGCTTTACTCCAGTCTGATACTGGGATTCGGTGCTGCATGTACAGGATAGGTGGGAGGCTTTGAAGAGAGGACGCCAGTCTTCATGGAGCCGCTGTTGGGATACCACCCTTGCGTTATTGGATTTCTAACCTGCCGCCGTTAGCCGGCGGGGGGACAATGCCAGGCGGGGAGTTTGACTGGGGCGGTCGCCTCCGAAAGGGTATCGGAGGCGCTCAAAGGTTCCCTCAGAATGGTCGGAAACCATTTAGAGAGTGCAAAGGCAGAAGGGAGCTTGACTGCGACACCGACGGGTGGAGCAGGTACGAAAGTAGGACTTAGTGATCCGGTGGTAGAAAGTGGGATTGCCAGCGCTCAACGGTTAAAAGCTACCCTGGGGATAACAGGCTTAGCACTCCCAAGAGTTCACATCGACGGAGTGGTTTGGCACCTCGATGTCGGCTCATCGCATCCTGGGGCTGGAGCAGGTCCCAAGGGTTGGGCTGTTCGCCCATTAAAGCGGTACGCGAGCTGGGTTCAGAACGTCGTGAGACAGTTCGGTCCCTATCCGGCGCGGGCGTAGGATATCTGAAAGGAGCTGGCCTTAGTACGAGAGGACCGGGCTGGACGGACCACTGGTGTATCTGTTGTCGACCAACGGCATGGCAGAGTAGCCAAGTCCGGAAGGGATAAACGCTGAAGGCATCTAAGCGTGAAGCCCCCCAAGATGAGATATCCCATCCATAAGGAAGTAAGACCCCTGAGAGACGATCAGGTAGATAGGGCAGAGGTGGAAGTGCAGCAATGTATGGAGCTGACTGTTACTAATCGGTCGAGGGCTTGACCAAAAGCGGAGAAAGACGGCTGGATGGAAACAGTGGCATGAAGCAGGCTTGCCTGTATGAATGGCACTGGTTACAGACAGGGTTTTGCGTAGCATAATCATCGAGATGAAGCGTAGCGGAATCGAGATGACCGTCTTAGAAGTTCAAGGAATCTGTATGAAGTTTTGAAGGTATATGTAATATAATAAAGGGATATAGTTCAGTTGGTAGAACGTTGGTCTCCAAAAACCAAATGTCGAGGGTTCGAGTCCTTCTGTCCCTGCTTTATATAGGAAAGCAGCTATAAAACTTATAGCTGCTTTTTTTTTAATGGAAGAACAGGCACGGATGTAGTACACTTTACCGTACCTGCGTATCCAGCACAACTTTTGGAAAATAAGCGACAAAGGCCTGTTGGATATGATCAAGTGAGGCACTTGCTTTTGGATAGTCAGATTCCGTGACCTGTAAGAGAGCATAGCCGTCCCGAACGCGTACCCGGAAATCAGAAAATCCCATAGAAAAGAGGATATTTTCGCAGGATTCGATAGCATGAAGCAGTTCACCGGTGATCTTCATACCGGTAGGAATACGGGTAGCGAGGCAGGCATAAGATGGTTTGTCCCAGGTAAACAGTCCGGCTTCTTTCGATAGCATGCGGATGTCCTGTTTGGTCAGCCCGCAAAGGCGTAGTGGTGATAGAACATGCAATTCTTTTAAAGCTAACATTCCAGGACGGTCATCGGCTTCATCAGAAGCATTGGTGCCGTCTAACAGAACCGAGAAGCCCTGTGCAAGGGCTTCTTTTTGAATGGCGGAAAAAATACGCTGTTTACAGTAATAACAGCGGTTCTTGGGATTCTCGATAATGGTATTGTCTTTTAGGACACTCCCATGGAGAATTTTTAAAGGGATTTCGTGTTGAGCGCAGAAACGTTTCGCATCCTCAAATTCAAATTCCGGCTGAAATTCACTTTTATAGTATATTGCTAATATATTTTGAGCATACTTTTTGCACAGTAAGCTAAGTAGGAGGAATCAACACCGCCGGAAAATCCGATGGCTGCCTGTGGATGCTGCTGGAAAAAATCTGAAAGTATCATAGTATCACCTTTTTGCGTTTTTTTTTCATAAAATACAGAATTAAAGTTATTATAAAAAGAAGCATTGCATACGTCAAGTGGATGATAAAGCCAAAGGAAGAATCGGAAAAGCATAAAAAACATAAGAAAAATTGTAGAAAAACGATGTTTTTAATAAAAATATAGAGAAAAAATTGTGCAGAATACACAGAAAAAAAGCGAAAATCCATAATTCTAAACGATGGAAAAGAAAAAAAGCATAGTATCTGACACTTTAAATTGTGAAATGATTGTAAAAGTGTGTAAACGGTACCAGTTGCATAAAACCTACCTTTATTTGACAAATTAAATAAAAAATGGGATAATTCATAGCTATAGTGAGGGAAAAAAAGAAAAGGGAAAAGAAATCAAGGTGAAAGGAATGAATGAAATGAACGAAAAACAAATCAGACTACGCAGTAGGGAAGAAGTTCAGGATTTTGTTCAGGCAGCTAGCAACTGTAATTTTGATATTGATATTTCCTATGATCGCGTGATTATTGATGCAAAATCTTTTTTTAGGTGTACTGGGATTAGGAGTATCAAGAGTCTTGACTGTAACCTATTGTGGAAAAGACAGGGACTTTGAGAATACAGTACAGAAATATGCCGTTGCTTAGTTAACCGCATAGAAAAAGGTATGTATTGAGCAGGTAATTTATGACAAAAGAAAAGGGTCAGTGAATATTTCGATTTTAGTCGAAATGTTTGCAGACCCTTTTTTGCATGCATTATAATGAACGTAGGCACTGTGCAGTGCCATCCATGAAAAGCACAACAGATTAGAGAAAGTATAACAGATAAGGATCATATAGAATTTTTTATATAGAAACAGAGGAACAAAATTGCAGGAACAGACAGAAAAGCAGAATATTAAGATATCGGTACGAAATCTGGTAGAATTTATTCTGCGTTCGGGGGATATTGACAATCGAAAAAGCAGAGTGATGCAGGCAGAAGCGATGCAGGAGGGAAGCAGGATCCATCGAAAGATACAGCGGAGAATGGGTGCTTCCTATCATGCAGAGGTACCGTTAAAAATCGAGATTCCAAGAGAAAATTATCAGTTTGTGATCGAGGGACGTGCGGACGGGATCATAAAAGAAGAGAGGATCACGATTGATGAGATTAAGGGCATCTATATGGATCTAAGCTATTTAGAAGAGCCTGTTGGTGTTCATCTTGCACAGGCGAAGTGTTATGCCTACATGTATGCCCAACAAGAAAATTTTGCACCGGATGTTAAAATGGGTGTGCAGATGACATACTGTAATCTCGATACCGAAGAGATCCGGCGTTTTGTGGAGCAGTATACGGTAGGGGAGTTAGAAAACTGGTTTTTAGGTATTGTTGCAGAGTATGAAAAATGGGCAGATTTTCAATATCAATGGAGGTGTAAACGGCAGGCATCGATTCAAAAGTTGGAATTTCCATTTGATTACCGTGAGGGACAAAAGGAATTAGCGGCAGATGTCTACCGGACGATTTATAGGAGGAAAAATCTCTTTATCCAGGCACCGACGGGAACCGGAAAGACGATGTCTACGATTTATCCATCTGTCCGGGCAGTGGGAGAAGGACTGGCAGAGAAAAATTTTTACCTGACGGCAAAAGAGTATCACGGCGACCGTAGCTTTAGATGCATTTCGGATTCTTGGTGGAAAGGGTTATCAGGCAAAGACGGTGCTGATCACAGCGAAGGAAAAAATGTGTGTCTGTGAAGAAATGGACTGTAATCCGCAGAACTGTCCTTATGCCGAAGGACATTTTGACCGGGTAAATGATGCGGTATTTGAACTTTTGCAAAAGGAGGAGATTTTTACCAGAGATCTTTTTAGAGCAGGCACACCGACACAGGGTATGTCCGTTTGTATTGTGTTTAGATACGGCTTCGTTGGAAGATAACATTATCTGTGACTATAATTATGTGTTTGATCCACAGGTATATCTGCGGAGATTTTTTGCGGAAGGAACGAAAGAGGAGTATCTGTTTTTAGTGGATGAGGCACATAATCTGGTGGAGCGGGCGCGGAGTATGTATAGTGCAGTGCTCGTCAAAGAGGATTTTTTAGCGGTAAAAAGCTGGTCAAGCCATATAGCAAGAAAGTAGCGGCGGAATTGGAGAAATGTAATAAGATCCTTCTGGCTTATAAACGGGAATGTGAGGATTATCGGATTTGTGAAAATATCTCGAATTTTGCATTTGCCCTGATGCGGTTTGGCGCGGCAGCGGATACCTTTTACAAAAAGCACAGAATTTCCGGGAAAGAAGGAATTTTTGGATTTATATCTAAAAGTCCGTCATTTTTTAAATATGTATGAGAGGTTAGATGAGCACTATGTCATCTATACGCAGTTTTTAGAAAATCATTCTTTTATGATCAAACTGTTCTGTGTCGATCCGGCGTTGAACCTGCAGGAATGTTTAGACAAGGGGAGGAGCACGGTGTTTTTTCCGCTACGCTTTTACCGATCCAATATTATAAGAAGTTACTCAGTACAAAAAGAGGAAAATTATGCCATTTATGCAAAGACGGCATTTTCTAAGGAGCAGAGCTGTCTGCTGATCGGGGATGGAGTCAGCAGCAAATATACCAGGCGGAACCGTATGGAATTTCAAAATATTGCAAGATATATTCAAAAGATCGTCTCTGCGAAAAAAAAGGAAATTATATGGTGTTTTTTCCGTCGTACCGTTTTTTAGAACAGGTATATGAGGAGTTCTTTCCGATGATGGAAGGGCAGACGGATTGCATTGTGCAGACGACAGGAATGAAGGAAGAGGAACGGGAAGAATTTTTAGGGGAATTTGAAAAAGAAAGAAAACATTCGTTAGTCGGTTTCTGTGTTATGGGAGGAATCTTTGGAGAGGGAATTGACTTAAAGGAGGAACTTTTAATTGGAGCGATTGTTGTCGGTACGGGACTTCCACAGGTTGGACAGGAGCGGGAAATTTTAAGACAGTATTTTGAAACGCATAGTGGCGAGGGGTTTGACTATGCATATCGTTATCCGGGGATGAATAAGGTGCTGCTGGCAGCGGGACGTGTCATTCGTACGACGGAGGACAGAGGTGTCATTGCGCTGCTGGATGAGCGCTTTTTACAGTGGGAATACCGCAGACTCTTTCCAAGGGAATGGGAGGAGTATACGGTATGCAGTCACGAAAGTGTCAGCAATGTGTTAAAGAACTTCTGGGGGACAGAAGTAATCAGAATTTAAGAGAGAACTTCCGGAGGAAGCAGTTTTAAAAATTCCTCTGTGGATGCGGAAACCGGAAGATTCGGATTGATTGCTGCAACGAGCTGACGCTGCGGCAGTTTTTCTTTGGTGCGTAAGATAAAGAGGTCACGGCTTTGTCTGGTCAGACAGTAGTCCGGGATAAAGGCAATGCCAAGCCCGATTTTTGCTAAGTCGATCAAAAGGTCGTTACTGCTTAATTCAATTTCAGGAATCAGTTCTAACTGGTGCTGCAAAAAGAGGTTGTGTAAAAATTCACTGGTCGTACTTTTGCGGTCCAACATCAGGATCGGATATTCCCGCAGATCAGAAAGTGCAATTTCCTTCTGCTCTAAGTGAAAATAGGCAGGATTGGCAATAAAAACATCGTGGAAATGTGAAACGGTTTTCTGAACGTAGGAATGGTTTAACCTTGCATTTGGAAAATTGGTAACAATTAAATCCACGCGTCCTTGCTCTAACAAATCCACGCAGCTTAGGGAAGTTGCATTGGTGACCTTGATGGGAACGGAAGGAAATTTTTTATGAAACTGTTTTAAATACGGAACTAAAAAATAACGGCAGATGGTATCGCTGGCTCCGATATGAAGCTGTCCCAAGCCCAGAGTGTTGGCTTCTAATAATTGACCCTCTCCACGGCGTATCAGGTTCATGGCAGGCTCAATGTGCTTTAAAAGGATTTCTCCGGCAGGTGTGAGCTGCACTTTTTTGGTACTGCGGATAAACAACGGCTGTCCTAATTTTTTTTTCTAAGGTCTTGATGGACTGGCTGACCGCAGACTGGGAGATGAATAATTGTTTGCTCGCCTCTGAAAAGCTGAGGGAAGAGGCAACGTGAAAAAATACTTTGTATAGTTCGTAGTTGATGTCCATAGCAGAACTCCTTTATAATTTATAATCTATGAGAATTTTAATAAATATCTAAGTCTATTATAATTTGTGCTTATATATTCGTCAATGTCCGGGTTTTTGGGAAAATAGATTAGAAACACTTATAAATAGAATTAAATATATTAATTTTTCTAATTGAACTTAAGATGCTATAATGAAACTGTAATGAGTGAAAATATACAGATTCCAACAGGAGGTTTTTTATGGGTAACGTAAGAAGAGTGTACGCAGAGAAGAAACCGGCATATGCCGTTGCAGCGAAAGAACTGCAGTCTGAAATTAAGAGTTACTTGGGAATTAAGACCGTAACAGGTGTGCGGGTATTAATTCGTTATGATATAGAAAATGTCTCAGAAGAGACTTATAAAAAGCATTGGGAACCGTGTTCTTTGAGCCGCCGGTTGACGATGTGTATGAGGAAAATTTTGAGTTAAACGGTGCAAAGACTTTCAGTGTGGAATACCTTCCGGGACAGTTCGACCAGAGAGCCGATTCCGCAGAGCAGTGTTTAAAACTGTTAAAAGAAGAGGAAGAACCGATCATCCGTACCGCGACAACTTATGTGATCGAGGGTGAGATCACCGATGCGGAATTAGAAGCAATTAAGAATTACTGCATCAATCCGGTAGATTCAAGAGAGACCGGAATGGAAAAACCGGTTACATTAGTGACAGAATTTGAGGAGCCGGCAGATGTGGCAGTTTTTGACGGCTTTATGGATATGGAAGAGAAGGCATTCAAGGATTTATATGATTCTTTAGGACTTGCTATGACGTTTAAGGATTTTCTGCATATCCAGAATTATTTTAAGAGTGAGGAAAAGAGAAATCCATCCATGACCGAAATCCGTGTTTTGGATACCTACTGGTCAGACCACTGCCGTCATACGACATTCTCTACGGAACTTACGGATGTGACCTTTGAGGATGGATATTTTAAAGCACCATTAGAAAAGACTTATCAGGAGTATTTAGATACACACAAAGAGATCTACGCAGGAAGAGATGACAAATTTGTCTGCCTGATGGACATTGCTCTGATGGCAATGAAGAAATTAAGAAAAAGAAGGAAAATTAGAGGATTTAGAGGAGTCCGAGGAAATCAATGCCTGCTCGATCGTTGTGCCGGTCGAGGTGGACGGTGTGACAGAGAGTGGCTTGTCAATTTTAAAAAATGAGACTCATAACCATCCGACGGAGATCGAACCTTTCGGTGGTGCAGCAACCTGTCTTGGCGGTGCGATCCGTGACCCGCTTTCCGGACGTACTTATGTATATCAGGCAATGCGTGTGACCGGAGCAGCAGACCCGACGGTTTCTGTCAAAGATACTATGGAGGAAAACTTCCGCAGAAAAAACTGGTACGCGGAGCGGCAGACGGCTACAGTTCCTACGGTAACCAGATCGGTCTTGCAACCGGTTATGTAAAGGAGATCTATCATCCGGACTATGTGGCAAAACGTATGGAGATCGGTGCAGTGATGGGAGCTGCCCCAAGACGTGCCGTACAGAGACTGACTTCTGATCCGGGCGATATCATCATCCTGCTCGGCGGCCGTACTGGAAGAGACGGCTGCGGCGGTGCAACCGGTTCTTCTAAGGCACATACCACACAGTCTATTGATACCTGTGGTGCAGAGGTGCAAAAAGGTAATCCGCCGACAGAGCGAAAGATCCAGAGACTTTTCAGAAGAGAAGAAGTGGCTCATATTATTAAAAAATGTAACGATTTCGGTGCAGGCGGTGTGTCTGTAGCAATCGGTGAATTAGCAGACGGACTTCGTATTAACTTAGATAAAGTTCCGAAAAAACACGCCGGACTTGACGGAACAGAGCTTGCAATTTCCGAATCCCAGGAGCGTATGGCAGTAGTCATTGCACCACAGGATGTAGAGCAGTTCTTAGCATATGCCAAGGAAGAAAACTTAGAGGCAGTTGAGGTTGCAGTCGTAACAGAAGAGCCACGTCTTGTTTTAGAGTGGAGAGGAAAAGAGATCGTTAATATCTCAAGAGCTTTCTTAGATACCAACGGCGCACATCAGGAAACTGCTGTTACGGTTGAGATGCCGGATGAAAAGGAAAAATTCTTTGGCAAAAAAGAGCTGAACGGCGTAGCCGATGCACTTGCAGCCGGCAATGTGAAAAAAGCATGGATGACGATGTTAGCCGATTTAAATGTCTGCTCCCAGAAAGGTCTTGTGGAGATGTTCGACGGTTCCATCGGAGCAGGAAGCGTATATATGCCTTATGGTGGAAAATATCAGCTTACGGAGACACAGAGTATGGTTGCCAAACTTCCGGTTGCAAAGGGCAGCAGTGATACAGTAACGATGATGGCATATGGTTTTGATCCATATCTGTCTTCCTGGAGCCCATATCATGGTGCAGTTTACGCTGTAGTAGAATCGGTAGCAAGAATTGTGGCAGCAGGCGGCGATTATAAGAAAATCCGTTTTACCTTCCAGGAATATTTCCGCAGAATGAGCGAAGATCCGAAACGCTGGAGTCAGCCGTTTGCAGCACTGCTTGGTGCTTACAGTGCACAGATGGGATTCGGACTGCCGTCTATTGGTGGAAAAGACTCTATGTCAGGAAGTTTTAACGAAATCGATGTTCCGCCGACACTTGTTTCTTTTGCGGTAGATGTTGCAAAGGAAAAAGATATCATTACACCGGAGTTCAAAAAAGCAGGAAATCCGATCGTATGGTTTAAGATTGCAAAGGATGCGTATGACCTTCCAGACTATGCACAGATGATGGACCTCTATGAAAAGATCCACAGCCTGATCGGAAACGGTGCAATCTGCTCTGCCTATGCGCTGGACGGAAAAGGTATGGCAGCAGCAGTCAGCAAGATGGCATTTGGTAATGCTCTTGGTGTGGCAATGTCAGAAAAGATTTCTGCTGATGAAATGTTTGAGCCTGGCTTTGGTCAGTTGATCGCCGAGGTTTCTGCGGATAAACTGGAAGAAATCTTAAAAGCAGTTCCGGAGGCACAGGTTGTTGGTGAAGTTACAGCGACAGGAACATTTACCTATGGAAATATGACAATTACCATGGAGGAAGCGTTATCTGCATGGACACAGACTTTAGAAAAGGTATTCCCTACCCGTGCAACACAGGAAAAAGATGTCTTAGATACACCTGTTTACACAGCAGGAAATGTTCATGTATGCAAGAATAAGATTGCAAGACCGACCGTATTTATCCCTGTATTCCCAGGTACAAACTGTGAATATGACAGTGCCCGTGCGTTTGAGGCAGCAGGTGCCGATACGATCGTGAAGGTGTTTAAAAACTTAAGTGCTGAGGATATCCGTGATTCGGTTGAAGTATTTACAAAGGCGATCGACCAGTCTCAGATCATCATGTTCCCGGGCGGATTTTCCGCAGGTGATGAGCCGGAGGGAAGTGCTAAGTTCTTTGCAACTGCTTTCCGTAACGAAAAGATGAAAGAAGCCGTGATGCGTCTGTTAAATGAGAGAGATGGTCTTGTACTTGGTATCTGTAACGGATTCCAGACACTGGTTAAACTTGGTCTGGTTCCTTACGGAGAAATTACCGCACAGAAAGAGAATTCTCCGACTCTGACTTACAATACGATCGGACGTCATATTTCTAAGATGGTGTATACGAAAGTGGTTACAAATAAATCCCCTTGGCTTGCAGGAACAGAGGTTGGAAACATTTATTGTAATCCGGCTTCTCACGGTGAGGGACGTTTTGTAGCACCAAAAGAATGGTTAGACAAGTTATTTGAGAATGGTCAGGTGGCAACCCAGTATGTGGACGAGGCAGGCAATCCGACCATGGATGAGGAGTGGAATATCAATGGTTCATATATGGCTATTGAAGGCATCACCAGCCCGGATGGACGTGTCCTTGGTAAAATGGCTCATGCAGAGAGAAAGGGACGCTCTGTGGCAATGAATATCTACGGTGAGCAGGATATGAAGCTGTTTGAATCCGGAGTGAAGTATTTTAAATAGGATAGTTAAACAGAATAAAAGTGAAAGACCTTGTAGGGCGGAAAGACCGTTCTATGGGGTCTTTTTTGCTGCGAAAAAAACCATGCATTCAGAGAAAAATGTGCTAAACTAAAGAGTATGCAAAGATGTCTTCGTCCGGGAGGAAGACTGGTACTTCGGGATGTGACCAGTGATAACAAATTGTTGTTGTGGTTTATGGATAAGATAGAACTTCCATTAGCAAATCTGTGTGGTCACGGTGATGTGAAGATTGCCACAAGAGGCCTGATTGCAGATTGCTGCAAACAGGTTGTAAAATGTTTTGATGAAAAACACGGAGTAAAATGTGCCTGAAATTGAAACAAAATCAAAAAATCAACAAAATCGAAAAAAGTTGAAAAAAAGTGCTTGACTTTTACCATGCATGGATAGTATAATAATGAAGTCGGTCAGACAAGTCCGACAACGAAATGGGATCTTAGCTCAGCTGGGAGAGCATCTGCCTTACAAGCAGAGGGTCACAGGTTCGAGCCCTGTAGGTCCCATTGATTACAAAATTTAATATGGCGAGATAGCTCAGTTGGCTAGAGCATGCGGTTCATACCCGCAGTGTCGAGGGTTCGAATCCCCCTAGCGCTCCGAGAAATCATGTTTCTCGGAGCCTTTTTCTATCACTATAAAGATGTTTGGGTTTAAACAACCATATTTCCACTGGCTTTATGCCATTTGTAATCCCCATTCTTTCTTACATTTTGCAAGCTTTTTTAAATTCATACACGCAAAGGTGAGCGCGACCTTCATTTTCATCCGCGCTTTTCCGTACATTTGTGTATATCGGAATCCATGGTTTTCTTTTGCTGTTCCAAAGATTCTTTCAATTGTCTCTTTACGGTGTGAATATAAATCTTTCATGCCAATTGTTTGACGTATATCTTCGCATGTTTCCATGTAGTCTTCCCAAACATGTCTTGTAACAAGTTTTACATGATCTTTGCTAGCTGTGCATTGCGACAGATACTGACATCCCTCACAGATTTTTCCGCAGCTTTTGTACTCCCGATACCCATCTCGATTGGTGGTGCTGTAGTGCAGGAAATGATTACCAGGACAAATGTATGCATCATTGTATTCATCATACACATACTCATGTTTTCTGAAAAATCCATCTTTAGTCATCGGGCGTTTGTATGGAAATACCGGTGTCACGCCATCGTCTATAAGCATTTTCGCTATCGCAGGAGTTTTATAACCAGCATCAACAATACAGTATTTCATTCCAACATGTGTAAGCTTGTCATAAAGCCCTTTAAAAGTTCTGCTATCATGCTCGTTGCCGGGATTTACTGTAAAATCTATAATCCATCCGTTTTTATCGCAGGCAGTTTCAATCCCATATGCAAACACATGCTTGTGTTCTCCCTTTCGAAACCATCCACTTTCAGGATCTGTTGTACTGCACTTGATGGTTTTTCCGTCTAGTGGAATGTCATCTGTATAGTTTTCAAATTTATCATTGCCGCCGGATCCTGGCTTATTATGATCGTCTTTATCTTTGAGAGGTTTCTTTCCATGTGATTCTCGGTCAGCATTGATATCTTTGCGTAGCATATCGGCATAGAATAAGGCCTCTTGTTGTGCAATTCGTCTTTGCATCTTTTTGTTATTAGCCCTTGCTTTGACATGTGTTGCATCAACAAAGATTTCTGTTGGATCAACCAGCTTAAAGCGATAGCATTCTTCTAGGATATGCTGAAAAATCTGCTCAAATAAATCGGTATCCTTAAAACGACGGGTATAGTTCTTCCCAAATGTAGAGAAATGCGGAACAGGATCATAAAGTTCAAGTCCGAGAAACCAACGGTATGCCATGTTTACCTCAATCTCTTTGATGGTTTGGCGCATACTTTTTATTCCGTACAGATACTGAATAAGAGGAATCTTAATAAGCGTTACAGGGTCAATGCTCGGACGTCCCATGCCATCAGAATAAGTATCACGAACAAGGTCATAAATAAATGACCAGTCAATTGCTCTATCGATAATCCGCAGAAGATGATCCTGTGGAACAAGATCATCGATACATACGATCTGCATTTGTTTTCTCACTTTTTCAGTTTCTTGAGTCATCATATGAAAATACCGCCTTTTTTGATATCTTCATTATACCAAAAGAGGCTTAAAAGTCTTGAAAATACTGACTTTTAGCCTCTTTCAAAGAAAAATCCTCGGCGGAATGCCGAGGTCTTTGTCTACAGTCTGAAACCCTTGAGAAATCAAGGGTTTATTTTTTTCGTGTTGCAGCTCATGTTGCATTTTTCATAAATGCAATGAATTTTTTAGACTCTTTGGTATCTTCTTTTTCGAATAGAATTAACCAGCTATTATATTTTTCATTATCAATATCAATCTTAGACAATGATTTTGCGGCAATGTTAGTATAGTTAATGTTTACTAATGCCTGCTTAGATACGATACTTAGAAACGAGTTGTCGGATTCTGTCGATTAGTTGGTAGTATTGAACTTTGAAAATTAAATATTGACGGTTGAAATGGTATAATTCCCCTATCACAAAAGATTGGGGAGAAATTTATATTGAAGATGATTCTATTAACATCGACTAACTCACATATGATGAGTGATGATTTAAAAGGGGCAATAATCACAGCGGTGGTGACTGGATTTATTTCAATTATTGGTTTTATTGTAACCAATTTATCAATGAGAAAGAATTTTAAAAATGAGCTGATTAAACAAAGAGATAGCATAGCACTTGAAAAAATGTCCACAATGCCTTTTGAGGTTCTTGATTTGATGGATAGGATGATAAAGGCGAATAATGGTAGGATTGGAAAAACAGAATTAGATAGTTTCAAAAAGATGATGAATTCAATCTATTCATACGGTTCGGAAAGAGCAATTTCCCTAGTAGCACTTATGCAAGAAGAAAATTATGCAGCTAATGGAGATTCAAGCAAATTAGATAAATTTCGGGTTATGTCTTTATATGTTCTATTAGCAACACAAATAAAATTTGATGTCACTGGGACATATGTAAATCCCGAACAGTGGTTTAAAATGAGACTTACTGATTATGATAAAAATAGAGATGAAATTAATTGATATTGAAAATCAGGCATGTATTTGTACACGATATTTGACACCATACAATTTTATTATTTGTGCAAAATGGAATCCATTAAATGAAGCTAAATATGATAGTGATGTTCAAGAAAAGAATCAATCATGAATTTTTATGAAAGTGCCGGATATAATAGTTCTGATAAAACAGCATTTATACAATGGATTGAATAATATAAAAATACTAGGATCACTTTTTCCTTACAGAAAAGAGTCGACAAGAAAATATAATAAGACGAAAATAGTTCGAATCGATGGAAACTTGATTTTTCCGGAAAGAGCATGTACTATAGATAAGAAGAGTGGGTACATACCTATTCAGATATGAAAAGACCTAAAGTGCTAGCATCAGGTTTTTTCATAATTATGAACCTTGATTTTTGTAATAATATAAATTGAGGCTTGTAAAATCTGAGCCATTATAGCTGTAGAACAATAAAATTCTACCAACAATTAGTAAGGAGGGGGATACTTTGAAAAATGAGAATAAGATAAAGTATGATTCTGAGTATATCAGTTATGTTGAGCATGGAGATTCGGCAGCAGTTTTTATTGTAAGAGATCTTGTAAAGAATATTGATACATCGAAAATGTGGATTGATATAATCAAGACTTGGGGAGAGAAAAATGAATTTGGAGTATGGGATTTTGTGAAAATAAAAATAGAACTTTTTTCCAAGAAAAATAAAACCGATATATCCTCAGAATGCTAGTACGGAAGATAAAAAGTATATTACATGGAAAACAGCGCATGAGGATATAGATCAACAAAGATCACAAGGATATATAGGTAAAAAGTTTATAATTTTCCTAAAACTTGTGAATAAAAAATCAAGATAAGACAGGAATAATAGAAAAAAAATGGAATAAAAAGTTTGGACGATATGTTCCGAAACATTGCGCGAGGTCATCTGATTGTGAGGTACAGAAGAAGAAAGTGCCAGTAAAACCGGTGTGGGAATATCATATAATATCAGTTAAAAAATTATAGTTTTATAGATTTTTTGTTTTATGTGTTCATTTACAGAAACATAGATATCTTCAAAATTGAAAACCAAATAAATAACAGTATGGATAATTATTTTCACCATGCTTACACTTCAACAGCCCCGGCACACGCCGGGGCTGTTCTATGATCCATTAACAACCGAGGTTAAAGTATTTGCAGATTGCGTTAAATAACTCGGAACAGCTATTGAATTTTAAACACATAGTTTCGTCCTCCTTATTTGAAATGTATTTGTATCAGCTGACAAATGAATTGTAACAATATCGTAATATTTATTCAATAGGAGGAGACTGGCAAGAAGGGAAAGAATTGGAACAGGCAGCTTTGCGGGCGGCAATGTTAGCAAGCATATCACTTAAGACCACTAGATCAGCGGCGAGTACAGCAAGTTCATCTTCGGACAGGCATTCGGAAAGCTGATAAGTGATCGTGAAAGAAAATAAAGGTTCGAGCAGTTGGACATAGAACTACCAGAGAATTTTTGCATATTATAGGAAATAAATAAAGATCTGTGAGATGGCGCAGAAAGTAGTAGGGGATTTTAAAACAGAAACGGAAGCCAAAGCAGAAGGCATAAAAGGAACCCGGGATTGTCCGGTGGACAAAGACAAGAAAATCTAGTATAATAAACAAAGGTTAGTTGCAACTAACCGAAGAAAGGAGACAGAAGCATGAAAGTAATCATTGGAATACTGATACCGTTTTTTGGAACATCCTTAGGAGCTGCGTTTGTATTTTTTATGAGAAAATCATTGAGTGATATGTTACAAAGGGCATTGGCCGGATTTGCGGCAGGAGTCATGGTGGCTGCATCCATCTGGAGCCTTTTAATTCCGGCGATTGATCAATCTTCAGAGATGGGGAAATGGTCATTTGTACCGGCGACTGTCGGATTTTGGGCAGGAATGATGTTTTTGCTGATGTTGGATACTGTGATCCCACATCTGCATCAGAAGAGTGAAAAGGCAGAAGGACCGAAGAGTCAGCTTAAGCGTACAACTATGATGATACTTGCCGTTACATTGCATAACATCCCGGAAGGAATGGCAGTAGGAGTTGTCTATGCAGGATATCTTTCCGGAAATGCAAAAATTACTGCGGCAGGAGCATTTGCACTGGCACTGGGAATTGCAATCCAGAATCTGCCGGAGGGAGCTATTATATCCATGCCGCTTCGTGCAGAGGGCATGAAAAAGTCAAAAAGCATTTTTAGGTGGCGTATTGTCCGGAATCGTAGAACCGATAGGGGCAGTGCTTACGATCCTTGCAGCAAGCCTGATCGTTCCGGCACTTCCGTATCTGTTGAGTTTTGCAGCAGGAGCGATGCTCTATGTGGTAGTAGAGGAATTGATCCCGGAGACGTCACAGGGGACACACTCGAATATAGGAACCGTGTGCTTTGCACTTGGGTTCAGTGTCATGATGGTTTTAGATGTTGCATTAGGATAAAGAAATAGGTAAAAAAAATAAATTCCATAAAACCTATTGATATACTATGAAATAAATATTATAATCTGATTTATCAGTTAGGAAATGGAGGCGTACTACGATGAGAAAGTTCTATGTGGTTTCAATGGAATATGAATATTGTTGCTGTCGAATGCAATACTCCCGGGCAAGTAATATGGCAGGGTGCTTCGACATGTGTTGTGCTGCACCTGGATAGGACGGATTGTTGATAGAGATGCCATTTGCCCGGGAGTAAAGCCCGGGCATTTTATGCAAAATAATTGCAGAGCAATTTATCTGTGCACAAAAATGTATGGAAAGCAGACACTATATACAGATATAAAACAGAATGATAAACAGGAATCAAAATGAAGAATTTAAAAGTAAAGAAAATTGTTGTAGCAGCGTTAGCACTTACCTGATCAAAAATTATCCGGATATCCCGCTTCAGAAATTTGACTCCTATACAACAGCAAAAGAGGCATTTGAGAACGGAACCTCTGTTGCATGGGCAAATGACAGTCACCAAAGGAAATGATACCTTATTAGACTGGATCAATGAGGAAATTAAAACCTTAGGTGAAGAACAGTTCTTCCATGCAGATTATGAAGAAACCTTAAAAGATACTTATGGCTCAGAATATGAAGACAGTCTTGTTGTAGAAGGCGGAGAGACCAAATAACAGGAGAATTTAGAAACAGGAAGGAGAGAGCAGTTACATGAATTGGGAATTTATCGTGGAATATCTGCCCTTGTATGAAAAAGCGACAGTTCTCACAGTCAGAATAGGACTGCTTGGAATTGCTTTCGCAATGGTGCAATACCATAGGATTCCGGTGGTAAGACAGATCGTAGCAGTATATATTGAACTCAGCAGAAATACCCCTCTGCTGGTTCAATTGTTTTTCATTTATTATGGACTGCAAAAAGTGGGATTGCAGCTCAGTCTGGAAATCTGCGGTGTGGCAGGTCTGGCATTTTTAGGTGGAAGCTATATGGCAGAAGCCTTCCGGAGCGGATTAGAGTCCGTGGAAACCATACAAAGAGAAAGTGCGATCAGTCTGGGAATGAGCAGCAGGCAGACCATGCAATATGTAATTTTACCGCAGGCACTTGCGACAAGCGTGCCTGCATTTGTAGCGAATGTTATTTTCCTGCTCAAAGAAACCAGTGTATTGAGTGCCATCAGTCTTATGGATTTAATATTTACGGCGAAAGACCTGATAGGTCTTTATTATAAAACAGTAGAAAGTCTGTTTTTATTAGTGGTATTTTATCTGATCATTCTGCTGCCGGTATCTGTTTTAGGCAGCTTACTCGAAAGGAGGCTGCGTCGTGCCGGATTTGGGGATTGATGTTCTATTAAAAGGAAGCAATATGCTTCGGCTGTTACAGGGACTGGGCGTTGCCGTACAGATCAGCCTGGTTTCGATTGCGATCAGTATGCCGTTGGGCATCGTGGTCGGTTCTCTGATGACCGTAAAACTAAGCATGAAATACAGTTTGCAAAAAGCAGTAGCAGACCGTGTGATCTTTATGGATGGAGGACAGATTGTAGAGGAAAATGAACCGAAGGAATTCTTTGAACATCCGAAGACAGAAAGAGCAAAACAGTTTTTAAATGTGTTCTCTTTTGAATAACAGCATTTAAATAATATAGTAAGAACGGTTGCATCTGTCGGCTAAGAGGGATATACTTTTAGAAAGAAAAGCACAGGAGGAGAACCGATGAAATTTTTCTTAGATACAGCAAAAGTAGAAGACATTAAGAAAGCAAACGATATGGGAGTCATCTGCGGTGTGACCACGAATCCGTCCCTGATCGCAAAAGAAGGAAGGAATTTTAACGAGGTGATCGCAGAAATCGCTTCTATCGTGGACGGACCGATCAGCGGTGAAGTCAAAGCAACGACACAGGATGCAGAGGGTATGATCAAAGAAGGAAGAGAGATTGCAGCGATCCATCCGAATATGGTCGTTAAGATCCCTATGACTGTAGAAGGTTTAAAAGCAACAAAAGTATTATCCAGTGAAGGAATCAAAGTCAATGTTACTCTGATCTTCACAGCAAACCAGGCATTGCTTGCTGCAAGAGCCGGTGCTACATATGTTTCCCCATTTTTTAGGAAGACTCGATGATATTTCGGTTGCCGGTATCAATCTGGTAAAAGATATCGTGCAGATTTTTAAGGCAGGAGATATCCATACGGAGATCATTGCAGCAAGTATCCGCAATCCGATCCATGTAACAGATTGTGCAATGGCAGGAGCAGACATCGCAACCGTGCCATATTCCGTTTTAGAGGCAATGACCAAGCATCCGCTGACAGATGCCGGAATCGAAAAAATTTGTGAAAGACTATCAGGCAGTATTTCACGACTAGATTTAGAGATATATTAGAAAATTACATAAAGAATGACAGAAATCAGGGAATTCAAACCGACAACGAAAGGATTTCCTGATTTTTTTGCGCTATGGGATTAGGGTGTCAAAAGGTGGTTTCAAGTTTTTTGATTGCAAATTGCCCAAAGCCGGGTCTGTTTTATTCCGTTGTACGAACATAAGAAAATCTAAGAAAAAATTTGGTCTGACCAAGACCATAAATTATAAAGAGAGAATATTAGTGATTGTGTCAATTGTAAAGTGCTGTATTTCCTAATAAAATTTAATTGTTAAGAAGTTCACATAGTTATAAAAATGGAATCGCAGCACCGTCACACTGTCGAAGCGGAGAATGTGGCTGGTGTCATTCCCGACTGGTAGCAGGAGATGTCTATATGCCGACATCCGTAGACGGACGGCGTGAGGCGGATAAAAAATTCGGATATATCCATCCGTGTGTAACATTCCCGCTGTCTGATCTGACAATGGAAGTTCCCACCGTGCGATAGGACGCGTGTGAAATCATTGTAAGATCAAAGGATGTATAGAACAGAAGATAGATAGAGTAAGACGATTAGAAAAGGAAGCATTTAAAAAGTGCTTTTTTCAGTATAGCCCAAAAAAGGGTATTGCTATTACGCTTGGGAACGAAAGGAGTCCGAAACGATAAAGTCATCCTTGCGGATACGATTGCCAGTTTACGGCATCCGGCATTCGCTGTGCTGCAAAACCACAGTCGAATGGACAGATGCGTCAAAAAACTTCAGGAGTTATAAAATTCAATCATATGCTCAAGCCGGGAACTCATATTTTCCATCAGGGCATCGACAAGAACCAAAGCTGCCATAGATTCTACTACTACGACGGCTCTTGGTACAATGACAGGATCATGTCGGCCTTTGATCTCTAGAGTGATGTTTTCGCCGGAACGGTTTACCGTCTGCTGGGCTTTAAAGATCGAAGGAGTCGGCTTGACTGCCGCACGAAGCACGATCGGAGCACCATCGCTCATGCCGCCTAAGATACCGCCGGCATGATTCGTCTTTTTTACATACATTTCCGTTTTCATCATAGAAAAAAGCATCATTGTTTTCACTTCCCTTTGCAAAAGAAGTTAAGAATCCATCCCCGATCTCAAAGCCTTTTACGGCACCGATAGAAAAAATGGCTTTTGCAAGATTAGCATCCAGTTTATCAAAAACAGGTTCCCCAATTCCGGCAGGCATACCATCAATAATACATTCGATCACACCGCCGGAAGAGTCATGCTCCTGCATACAGGTGTCTAAGTAAGCAGATGCTTTTGCGGCAGCGTCCGCATCCGGCATATAGAGTGCATTATTTGCAATTTCTGCTAAATCTAAAGTAGAAATGGAGATGTCGCCGATGGATTTGGTATAAGCGGTCAGGGTAATGCCGAGTTCTTTTAAGATATTTGCGGCAACAGCACCGGCAGCAACCCTTCCGATCGTTTCACGTCCGGAGGAACGGCCACCTCCGCGGTAATCGCGGAAACCGTATTTTGCGTCAAAGGTATAGTCCGCATGTCCGGGACGGTAGCAGGCAGCAATTTCGCTGTAATCTTTGGATTTCTGGTTGCAGTTGTATACAACGAGAGAAATCGGAGTTCCGGTGGTTTTTCCTTCAAAGACACCGGAGAGGATCTCTACCGCATCTTCTTCCTTCCTGGGGTCGTAAACCGGGATTGTCCGGGTTTTCTTCTATTTAAATAAAGCTGGATATCCTCACTGCTCAAAGAAAGTCCTGCCGGACAGCCGTCGATGACAACACCGACACCGGCTCCGTGGGATTCTCCCCAGGTAGTGATCTTAAATTGCTTTCCAAATGTTGAACCTGCCATATATGTAAAGTCTCCTTTTTATAGTCTGGCTTTATTGTAGCAGAGAGAAAAAAAGTTTGCAATGCGTATCGGACTGTACATTTTTATTTCTAAAGGTTATAATAGAGCAACAGACAAGAGGAGAACAGATATGTATAAATTGATCAAAAAGATGGAAATGCAAAGCGGGGAGAATTTCATACCGTGCATGGTGTCATCCAGACCCCGGTATTTATGAATGTGGGAACCGTGGCAGCCATTAAAGGGGCTGTTTCTACGGAAGATTTAGAACAGATAAAGACACAGGTAGAGTTATCAAACACATATCATCTGCATGTGCGTCCGGGAGATCAGGTTATTAAAAAATTAGGCGGACTGCACAAATTTATGGTATGGGACAAGCCAATCTTAACGGATTCCGGCGGATTTCAGGTGTTTTCTTTAGCAACCTTACGAAAGATTAAAGAGGAAGGCGTTTATTTTAATTCTCATATTGATGGAACCAAAATCTTCATGGGACCGGAAGAGAGTATGCAGATTCAGTCAAATTTAGGCTCAACGATCGCAATGGCATTTGATGAATGCCCAAGTAGTGTGGCAGAACGCTCTTATGTGGAAAATTCCGTGGCACGGACAACCCGCTGGTTAGAACGCTGCAAAAAAGAAATGGCACGCTTAAATTCCTTAGAAGATACCATCAATAAAAACCAGATGCTTTTTTGGGATTAATCAGGGAGCCATTTTTGAGGATATCCGTATCGAGCATGCCAAGCGGATCGCTGAGATGGATCTGGACGGTTATGCGGTCGGCGGACTTGCGGTTGGTGAGAGCCATGAAGAGATGTATCACATCATTGAAGCCGTTGTACCGCATCTTCCGGTAGAAAAACCGACTTATCTGATGGGCGTTGGAACACCGGCAAATATTTTAGAAGGGGTAGAAAGAGGCGTTGACTTCTTTGACTGTGTTTATCCGACCAGAAACGGACGGCACGGACACCTTTATACGAATCAGGGAAAGATCAATCTTTTTAATAAGAAATATGAAAAAGATATGCGTCCGATTGAAGAAGGATGCCAGTGCCCGGCATGCAGACGATATTCAAGAGCATACATCCGTCATCTGTTAAAGGCGAAAGAGATGCTGGGTATGCGTCTTTGTGTACTCCACAATCTGTATTTTTATAATACGATGATGGAAGAGATCCGCGATGCTATCGAAAAAGGGGCATATCAGTCGTACAAAGAAGAAAAATTATATGGTATGGGACAGCTTACGTCCGGCATCAGCAAGGGAGATCTGTAAAAAGTTTGAGAATAATGGGAAAAAGTATTGATGAAAAAGGATTTTTTAGGTACAATAGGGAAAGTGAGTTAGAGATTTAGGAGGAAAAAATATGTATATTTTAGCAATGAGTAAAGCAGGCGGCACAATCGGAATGCTTCTTTGGATTATTGTATTATTCGGATTCATGTATTTCTTCATGGCTCGTCCACAGAAACAGGAGCAGAAGAGAAAAGAAGCAATGCGTGCAGATTTAGCAATCGGAGATACTGTTCTTACTACCAGCGGATTCTACGGAACCGTTATTGACATCAATGATGACACAGTGATTATCGAGTTTGGTAACAATAAGAACTGCCGTATCCCTGCTCAGAAAGCAGCAATTTCAGCCGTAGAAAAACCGGACGATGCAGTAGAAGAGTCCAAATAAAGAGCGGACATGCTGACAGGATGTTAGACAATGGAAAGCAGACCAGTTTTCGTAGGAAGGCTGTTCTGCTTTTTACTTTCTATTCCATACAGTTATAGAATACATAAAAAAGAATAATAACAATTCATGTTGAAATCAAATCCTAAATATACTATGATATTATGAAGTATTAAAATAGCACAGGAGGTAGTACGGCAATGAAATTTCGAGTGGGAGTCATTTCCGGTGACGGGATCGGACCGGAAATCGTAAAAGAACAAAAAAAGTATTAGATAAAGTAGGAAGCGAATTCGGACATGAATTCGAGTATGAAGAAATTTTAATGGGCGGATGCTCCATAGATGCAACCGGAGTACCGTTGACAGATGAGGCGATCGAAGTAGCAAAAGCGTCAGATGCAGTATTGATGGGTTCCATCGGTGGCAATACCAGCACTTCACCATGGTACAAGCTCCCGCCAAATTTAAGACCGGAGGCAGGGTTACTCAAATTGAGAAAGGCATTGAATCTTTTTGCAAATTTAAGACCTGCATACCTGTATGAAGAATTAAAAGAGGCATGCCCGTTGCGGGAGGACATTATCGGGGACGGCTTTGATATGATGATCATGAGGGAACTGACCGGAGGACTCTACTTTGGAGACCGTGTGACCGAAGAGCGTAACGGAGTCATGACAGCCGTAGATACCCTTACATATAATGAGAATGAGATCCGAAGAATTGCAGTCCGTGGTTTTGACATTGCAATGAAGCGTAAAGAAAAAAAGTAACCAGCGTGGACAAAGCAAATGTACTAGATTCTTCAAGACTTTGGAGAAAAGTGGTAGAGGAAGTGGCAAAGGATTATCCGGAAGTGTCCTATGAACATATGTTAGTAGACAACTGTGCGATGCAGCTGGTCAAAGATCCGGCGCAGTTCGATGTGATCCTGACCGAAAATATGTTTGGCGATATTCTTTCGGATGAAGCGAGCATGGTGACCGGCTCGATCGGAATGTTATCCTCTGCAAGTTTAAATGAGACAAAATTCGGACTTTATGAGCCAAGCGGCGGTTCAGCACCGGATATTGCAGGAAAGGGAATTGCAAATCCGATCGCAACGATCTTAAGTGCGGCTATGATGCTTCGTTATTCCTTTGATTTAGATGCAGAAGCAGATGCAGTGGAAAATGCCGTAAAACAGGTGTTAAAAGACAAATACCGCACAATCGACATTATGCCGCAGGAGGCAGAGCGCGCAGGAGAAGTGACACAGGTAGGTACCTCAAAAATGGGTGATCTGATCTGTGAGAGAATACAGAAATAAGGAGAATAGATATGAAAAGTGATAACGTAAAAAAGGGATGCAGCAGGCACCACACCGTTCTTTATTTAATGCACTGGGATTTACAAAAGAAGAAATGGACAAACCGTTAGTAGGTATTGTCAGTTCCTATAATGAGATCGTTCCGGGACATATGAACCTGGATAAAATTGTAAATGCCGTAAAATGGGCGTTGCAGAAGCAGGCGGAGTACCGGTTGTATTTCCTGCCATTGCAGTTGTGACGGAATTGCCATGGGACATATCGGTATGAAATATTCCTTAGTCACAAGGGATCTGATCTGTGATTCTACCGAGTGTATGGCATTAGCACACCAGTTTGATGCACTGGTTATGGTGCCAAACTGTGATAAGAATGTACCGGGGCTTCTGATGGCAGCAGCCAGAGTCAATGTACCGACCGTATTTGTGTCCGGTGGACCAATGTTAGCAGGTCATGTCAAGGGCAAAAAACGCAGCCTTTCTTCCATGTTTGAGGCAGTCGGATCTTACGCAGCAGGAACCATGAGCGAAGAGGACGTCTGTGAATATGAGGAAAAGGTATGTCCAACCTGTGGCTCCTGTTCCGGTATGTATACGGCAAATTCTATGAACTGCTTAACAGAAGCCCTTGGAATGGGCTTACAGGGCAACGGAACGATTCCGGCAGTATATTCTGAGAGAATCCGCCTTGCAAAACATGCAGGAATGGCAGTGATGGAAATGTATAAAAAGATATCCGTCCGAGAGATATTATGACAGAAAAGGCATTTTTAAATGCACTGACCGTAGATATGGCACTCGGATGTTCTACCAACAGTATGCTGCATCTTCCGGCGATTGCACATGAGGTCGGCTTTGACTTTGATATATCCTTTGCAAATGAAATCAGTGAAAAGACTCCAAACCTCTGTCATCTTGCACCGGCAGGCCCGACATATATGGAGGATTTAAACGAAGCAGGCGGTGTCTATGCGGTGATGAATGAGTTGTCCGAATTAGGACTACTACATCTGGACTGCATGACAGTAACCGGAAAGACCGTAGGAGAGAATATCAAAGGTGTGGAGAATAAAGACACATCCGTCATCCGTCCACTGGACAATCCGTACAGTAAGACAGGTGGATTAGCAGTCTTAAAAGGAAATCTTGCACCGGACGGCGGTGTTGTAAAACGTTCTGCCGTAGCAGAAGAGATGATGGTACATGAGGGACCGGCAAGAGTCTTTGACTGTGAAGAGGATGCGATCGCCGCTATCAAGGGTGGAAAGATCGTAGCAGGCGATGTGGTAGTCATCCGTTATGAAGGACCAAAGGGCGGTCCTGGAATGAGAGAGATGTTAAATCCGACTTCCGCCATTGCAGGAATGGGACTTGGATCTTCCGTGGCATTAATCACAGACGGACGTTTTTCCGGTGCGAGCCGTGGAGCATCTATCGGACATGTGTCACCGGAGGCAGCAGTCGGTGGCCCGATCGCACTGATCGAAGAGGGCGATATCATCGCAATTGATATTCCAAACATGAAGTTGGATGTTAAAGTATCAGAAGAAGAATTAGAAGCAAGAAGAACAAAATGGCAGCCAAGAGAGCCAAAGGTTACAAGCGGTTATCTTGCACGTTATGCATCCATGGTTACCTCAGGAAACCGCGGAGCAGTGTTAGAGATACCAAGATAGGGAAGCTGAAAGAGAGGGATTAGATAACATGCAGTTAACAGGAGCACAAATCGTCATAGAATGTCTGAAGGAACAGGGCGTAGATACTATATTTGGATATCCGGGCGGAGCAATTTTAAATGTGTATGATGAGCTGTATAAGCATAGAAATGAGATACGTCATGTCTTAACCTCCCATGAGCAGGGTGCGTCCCATGCGGCAGACGGGTATGCGAGAAGTACGGGAAAAGTAGGAGTCTGTTTTGCAACCAGCGGACCGGGAGCAACGAACCTTGTCACGGGAATTGCAACCGCATATATGGATTCCGTACCGATGGTGGCGATCACCTGTAACGTAACGGTTCCACTGCTTGGAAAAGACAGTTTCAGGAGATCGATATTGCAGGTATTACGACACCGATTACGAAACACAATTTTATTGTGACAGATGTCAAAGAGTTAGCGGATGTGATACGAAGAGCATTCCGCATCGCACAGACCGGAAGACCGGGTCCTGTGTTAGTAGATATTCCAAAGGATATCACGGCACAAAAGACGGAATATAAGGCAAAAGAAATACAGCCGGTGGAGCGTCTGACACAGAAGATGACGGAAGAAGACATCGAGCAGGCAGTTTCTTACATAAGACATGCGAAAAAACCATACATATTTGTAGGCGGTGGAGCAGTCATTTCAGGAGCAAGCGAAGAGTTAAAAGAGTTTGTGGAATTAGTAGATGCTCCGGTTACAGATACGCTGATGGGAAAAGGTGCCTATGACGGAACAAGCGAACGATACACGGGAATGCTTGGAATGCATGGAACGAAGACCTCCAATCTCGGAGTCAGTGAGTGCGACCTGCTGATTGCGATTGGAGTACGTTTTTCAGACCGTGTTATCGGAAATGCAAAAAATTTGCACGTCACGCAAAGATTTTACAGTTTGACGTAGACCCGGCAGAGGTAAACAAGAACATTGTTGTAAATGCCTGCGTCATGGGTGATGTCCGTGAGATTTTAAAGAGAGTGAACGAAAGACTTGAGCCGATGGAGCATAAAGAGTGGATGGAACATATCTTAGAATATAAGAAGCGGTATCCGCTTACCTATCATCCGCAGGGACTCAGCGGTCCATATATGATAGAAAAAAATCTATGAACTGACAAACGGAGAGGCTACGATTGTTACCGAAGTGGGTCAGCATCAGATGTGGTCAGCACAGTTTTATAAATATTCCAAGCCGAGAACCTTAATTACATCCGGTGGACTCGGAACTATGGGATACGGACTTGGAGCAGCCATCGGAGCGCAGATTGGCAATCCGGAAAAACGGTAATCAATATTGCGGGAGACGGATGTTTCCGTATGAATATGAACGAGATTGCAACAGCAGTCAGAGAGCAGTTGCCGTTGATACAGGTGGTTGTCAATAACCATGTACTCGGCATGGTGCGTCAGTGGCAGGATTTATTTTATGAACAGAGATATTCTGCAACTGTTTTAAATGACGCAGTGGATTTTGTGAAAATGGCAGAGGCAATGGGGGCAACCGGAATCCGTGCGACAAGCCGGGAAGAATTTGATGCGGCAATGAAACAGGCATTGACAATGAAAACACCGGTTGTCATTGATGCAATCATTGATTGTGATGATAAAGTATGGCCAATGGTTGCACCGGGAGCAGCGATCAGCGAAGTGTTTACAGAAGAAGACCTAGAAAAAAAGGAAAGATAAGACATTGATAAATTTTATCATGTGAGCTATAATTGTGAAAGAATTCACAAGACAAAGAGAGCAGGAGGAGCGAATATGAGCAGAGTGTATAATTTTTTTCCGCAGGACCGGCTGTATTACCGGAAGAAGTATTGAAAGAAGCAGCAGACGAGATGTTAGATTACAGAGGAACAGGCATGTCCGTCATGGAGATGAGCCACCGCTCCAAAGCATTTGAGACGATCATCAAAGAGGCAGAGGCAGATTTAAGAGAACTGATGAACATTCCGGATAACTATAAGGTATTGTTCTTACAGGGCGGAGCATCCCAGCAGTTCGCAATGATCCCGATGAATCTGATGAAAAACAAAGTTGCAGACTACATCGTAACCGGTCAGTGGGCAAAGAAAGCATATCAGGAGGCATCTAAGTACGGAAAAGCCAACAAGATCGCATCCTCAGAAGATGAGACATTTTCCTACATACCGGACTGTTCCGATCTTCCGATTTCCGAAGATGCAGATTATGTATACATTTGCGAGAACAACACCATTTACGGAACGAAGTTCAAAACACTTCCAAATACAAAGGGCAAGACTTTAGTAGCAGACGTATCCTCCTGTTTCCTTTCCGAGCCGGTAGACGTTAGCAAATACGGCATTATCTACGGCGGTGTCCAGAAGAATATCGGACCGGCCGGTATGGTAATCGTGATCATCCGTGAGGACCTGATCACAGAGGATGTCCTTCCGGGAACTCCTACTATGCTTACATATAAGACACAGGCAGATGCAGATTCACTGTATAACACCCCACCTGCATATGGTATTTATATCTGTGGAAAAGTATTCAAATGGCTCAAGAAGATGGGCGGACTTGAAGTTATGAAGCAGAGAAACGAAGAAAAGGCAAAGATTCTTTACGGTTTCTTAGATGAGAGTAAATTATTCAAAGGAACTGTCAGAAAAGAAGACCGTTCTTTAATGAATGTTCCATTTGTAACAGGAGACCAAGATCTGGATGCCAAATTCGTAGCGGAAGCACAAAGGAAGCTGGATTTGAGAACTTAAAAGGACACAGAAGTGTAGGCGGTATGAGAGCTTCTATTTACAATGCAATGCCAAAAGAAGGTGTTGAAAAATTAGTAGCATTCATGAAGAAGTTTGAAGAAGAGAATGCATAATGTATCAGTATCACTGCCTGAATCCAATCGCAGAAGTAGGTTTGGATCTATTTACAGAAGATTATCAGAAAACAGAGGAATTTAATGACGCACAGGCTGTTTTAGTAAGAAGTGCAGCGATGCATGACTTAGAGCTGCCGGAAGGCTTAGAAGCAATCGCAAGAGCCGGTGCCGGTGTAAACAATATTCCGTTAGAAAAATGTGCCGATCAGGGAATCGTGGTCTTTAATACACCGGGAGCAAATGCAAACGGCGTAAAAGAGCTCGTATTTGCAGGAATGCTTTTAGCTTCCCGTGATATCGTCGGCGGTATCGACTGGGTACTCGAAAACAAAGACAATGAGAATGTGAAAAAAAGACGCAGAGAAAGCAAAAAAGGCTTTTGCCGGAAATGAGCTTGCAGGCAAAAAAATTAGGCGTGATCGGTCTGGGTGCGATCGGTGTGCGTGTGGCAAATGCAGCGACTCATCTTGGCATGGAAGTCTATGGATATGATCCGTTTATTTCCGTCAATGCAGCATGGAGCCTTTCAAGAAACGTAAAACACATCAATTCCGTAGAAGAGATCTACAGTGCATGTGATTTCATTACCATTCATGTACCGTTATTAGATGATACGAAAAAATGTTAAATAAAGAAGCTTTTGCACAGATGAAAGACGGCGTTGTGATCCTGAACTTTGCAAGAGATCTTTTAGTAGATGAAGAGGCGATTTTAACTGCTATTGAAGAGGGAAAAGTAAAGAAATATGTAACCGATTTCCCAAATACGACAACAGCAGGCAAAAAGGCTGTATCGTAACACCGCATCTTGGAGCTTCCACACAGGAATCCGAGGACAACTGTGCAGTTATGGCAGTAAAAGAGATCAAAGATTATTTAGAGAATGGAAATATCCGCAATTCCGTAAACTACCCGAATTGTAACATGGGAGCCTGCACACAGGCTGGCAGAATTGCAATTCTGCATAAGAATAAAAAGGAATCATCGGTAAATTCTCAAATATTTTAGGCGATGGAGACATCAACATTACCGATATGACGAATAAGAGCCGCGGTGATTATGCATATTCACTGTTAGATTTAGAGTCTAATGTGACAGAAGAAATCGTAGGACAGTTAGCCGCTTTAGACGGTGTATTAAAAGTCAGAGTCATCAAATAACAATCAGAACAACCGGAGGAACCAATGGCAGTCATTCGACCATTCTTTTCGATTCGCCCAAGCGAAGAAAAAGCAGATAAAATTGCAGCCCTTCCTTATGATGTATACAATAGAGAAGAGGCAAAAGAAGCAGTAGCGAACCATCCGCTGAGTTTTTTAAATATCGACCGTGCAGAGACACAGTTTGATGATACAGTAGATACTTATGATGAGAGAGTTTATCAGAAAGCACATGATTTACTCTGGGATATGGTAGCAAAAGGAGATTTTATCCGGGAGAAAAAAGATGCTATTATATCTATGAGCTGACCATGAATGGACGTACGCAGACGGGTATTACCGCCTGTGCGTCTATTGATGATTATGCAAACGGTGTAATTAAGAAGCATGAGAATACCAGAGCAGAAAAAGAAGCAGACAGGATTCATCATGTAGATACCTGTAATGCCCAGACAGGACCGATTTTTTAGCGTACCGATCAAATAAGAGCATTAATGAAGTAGTTGACCGTGTAAAATCTTCGGACACACCGGTCTATGATTTTGTGGCAGATGACGGAATCCGCCATTGTGTCTGGGTCATAGACAAAGACGCGGATATTGCTGTGATAGAACAGGCATTTTCTTCTATTGGCGAAATCTACATTGCAGACGGACATCATCGTGCCGCTTCTGCCGTTAAAGTCGGTTTTATGCGAAGAGAAGCGAATCCTGACTATACTGGCGAAGAGGAATTTAATTATTTCTTATCGGTGTTGTTCCCGGATGACCAGTTGATGATCATGGACTACAACCGTGCGGTAAAGGATTTGAATGGTATGTCCAAAGAAGATTTCCTTGCAAAAGTATGTGAAATTTTTGACGTATCTGAGATTGAACATGCGGCAGGCCAAAGCGAAGAGCAGTTACGTCCGAAACAAAAGGGCGAATATAGTATGTTCTTAGGAGAAAAATGGTATCTTTGCCGTTTGAAAGAGGCAGACAAGAATCCTGACCCGGTCAAAGGACTGGATGTATCCCTATTACAGGATCTGCTTTTAGACCCGGTACTTGGTATCAAGGACCCTAAGACGGATGACCGGATTGATTTTATCGGAGGGATCCGCGGACTGAAAGAGTTAGAGCGCAGAGTACATACGGACTGTGCGGTGGCGTTTGCCATGTATCCGACCTCTATTGGAGAACTGTTTGCGGTAGCAGATGCAGGATTGCTGATGCCGCCAAAATCTACATGGTTTGAACCAAAGCTTAGAAGCGGACTGTTTATCCATCAGATTTAGGCAGGAGGATACCAATGACAGCAGCAGATAAACAAGAGATTGGCGTATTAAAGAACTATATAGAGTCTATTTTGCCGAATATGCTGGATTTCTGCTTTAATGTAGTGCTTGCAGTAATCGTCTATCTGATCGGCAGCAGGATTATCAAAGTAATCCTGAAGATGAACAAACGCTGGGCAGACCGCAAGGAAATTGATGAAGGCGTGAAGCAGTTTATCCATGCTTTTATCAAAGGTGCACTCTATGTTCTTTTGATCTTCATCATACTGACACTTTTTGGAGTGACGACAGCATCGGTCGTAGCCGTGTTAGGTTCCGCAGGACTGACACTTGGTCTGGCATTGCAGGGCAGCCTTTCGAACTTTGCCGGTGGTGTGATGATCCTTTTGATGAAACCCTTTAAAGTGGGTGATTATGTCATTGAGGATACGAATAAAAATGAAGGAACTGTTGAAGAGATTTCCCTTTTTATACCAGACTGAAAACGATTGACAATAAAAGTATCGTCATCCCAAACGGAACACTGGCAAATAACAGTATGACAAACGTAACAGCCGCAGAGAAACGCAGGCTGGATCTGACTGTCGGCATTTCCTATCAGGCAGATATCAGACAGGCAAAAGAAGTCCTAAATCAAGTGATCTTAAATGAACCGGCATGTCGGTTAGAAGAAGAGACAAAGGTGTTTGTTTCGGAGCTTGCAGACAGTTGTGTGATCATGGGCATCCGTATCTGGGTCAAGACCGAGGATTACTGGGATGCGAAGTGGCGTATGAACGAAAACATCAAATACGCATTGGATGAAAATGAAATAGAGATTCCATATCCACAGATGGATGTGACGATCCGCAGTTAGAGTGGATCATCGTTAGAATGGGATTATAGAAAAAGAAAGACAGTTAACATTATTCTTGTTAGGGAAGATGTTAGCTGTTTTTTTGTATGGAAAAAAGTCCTTGAAAAGTGAACGGACGTTTACTAGAATAAAAAAGGTAAACAATCGTTTACAAGAAAGGAGTGATTTTATGGGTGATACGAAAGAAGCAATTTTGACCACTGCCTTACAGTTATTTGCAGGCAATGGTTACGAGGCTGTTTCCGTCAGTGAGATCGCAGGAGCGCTTGGAATGACGAAAGGCGCATTATATAAACACTATAAGAACAAACGGGATATTTTTGACCATATTTTAATACGGATGGAACAAAGAGATGCAGAGCAGGCAGGAAACTGTGAGATACCGGAGGGAACTTTAGAAGAAATGGAAGAGCAGTATCAGGACATTTCCATGGAACAGTTTTTACATATTGTAAGGAGCAGTTTACCTATTGGACGGAGAATACGTTTGCTGCGTCATTTCGTAGAATGTTGACCTTAGAGCAGTTTCGTTCCGAGGAAATGCAAAAACTGTATCAGCAGTATTTAGTAGCAGGACCAATGGAGTATGTGGCAGATCTGTTTACATCATCAGGAGTCAGGAATGCAAGGGCTCAGGCGGTTCGTCTGTATGCAACAATGTTCTTTTTTTTTACAGTGTTTATGACGGAGCAGAGGATAAGGAAAGTGCAAAGAAGCAATTCCAAGAGGCAGTGAAAGAATTAGAGAAAAGCGTTTGTAAAGAATGGTAAAAAAATTGTAAGAAAAGAGGAAAAGAAGCATTATGAAAAAAACAGAACCGGCTCTTTGGGGAGCTGATCGAAAAGTGTGCGATGATGCAGCACAATATCCGGAGTATACATTAGGAAGAATTTTATCACAGGAAAAGACTTGTACCGTATGATCACCGCAGAAGGCGAGTATTTAGCTAAGGTTTCCGGAAAATTCCGGTATCAGGCAGCACATCCTTCTGATTTTCCGGCAGTCGGAGATTTTGTGATGGCGGGGGAAAACCGGGGAAGGAACCCAGGCAGTGATCCATCAGGTACTTCCAAGAAAGAGCGTGTTCATGCGAAAAGCGGCAGGCAGCGACCGAAAGGAACAGTTAGTTGCCACGAACATTGATATTGTATTCCTATGCATGGCATTGAATCAGGATTTTAACGTGCGGCGATTAGAACGCTATCTGTCTATCGCATGGGACAGCGGTGCAAAGCCGGTGGTGGTGCTGACGAAGTCAGATATCTGCGAGGACATAGAAGAAAAACTGCTCGCGGTGCAGGAGGCAGCACCCGGTGTCAGGATCATAAAAACAACGGCATTAGAGACCACTGGAATAGAAGAAATCTTGCCCTATCTTTCGGCGGGAACAACCGCGGCGTTTTTAGGTTCTTCCGGTGTGGGAAAATCCACGCTGGTTAACCGACTATTGGGAGAAGAACGTCTTGCAACGGGTGGTATTAGGAATGACGATAAAGGGCGGCATACAACGACGCATCGGGAACTGCTGTTTTTACCGGATGGCGGGATGGTCATTGATACACCGGGAATGCGTGAACTTGGCATGTGGGATGCGAAAAGCGGTATCGACCGTACTTTTTGGATATTGAAGAACTGGTACTGCAATGCCGTTTTCGCGATTGTACGCATACGGTAGAACCGGGATGTGCCGTGCAAAAGGCATTAAAAAACGGAACACTTTCTAAAGAGAGGATGCAGTCCTATCAGAAACTGAAGATAGAAAATGATTACATGGAACATGCCAAAAGCTATTTAGAAGTAAAAGAAAAGAAGTTTAAGGAAATTGCAAAATACAACAAGAATCATTATAAGAAACAGAGAAAAATGGAATATATTCGCAGTAAAAAAATATGAAACAAAGGAATGGATGTCAAAGATCATGGGTCCAAATCCCATCAAACTAGAAGAGGAGCTGCTCTTATCGTGGACACCGGAACAGTTAGATTATATGCATGATGTTCCTTACTGGAGGGACATGGTACAGAGATGTAAGGGGGCAACCGTGCTTGAAGTGCGTGAGATGGAATCAATGAAGAAGTCTGGGAGGACTGGCTGAAACAGGAAAATGAATATGCCGTTGGAGACCGAAAAGCCATGGAAGCAGGCGGTGGAAAATACCTGAATTTTATTCAGATCGTTCTGCAAAAGAATAATCTTAGAAAAATGTAAGGATCAGAAAGGAAATGTAAGCTAAGAAAAGGGCAACGCATTTCCTTTTCTGCTATGATCAATATAGATTAGGGTGTCAAAAGGCGGTTTCAAGTTGCCAGCCACTAAGTTGTGAGGCACCTTTTGCCACCTAATCTATATATCAAAGAAAGCGAGGGCGAAAAGAATGAAAACAGGAAATAAAAAAGTAAGCATCCGATCGTAAAGATCACATTGCTTAGTATCATAGTTATCGTAATTATAGCAGGCATCAAGGAGTGTTGGCTGGATTTTAATCAGATTCCGAAAGAGACAGAACTGGCAAAACAGATCAGTCAGCTGATGCACATGGGTTCGCTCGGAGAGGGATATGCATTCTATATGCGACTGTATCCGTCCAGCTACCGGAAATACCGGACACCGGAAAAAACATATGATGGAATGATCTTTGTGCCGGAGGCAACGCCGATCGAGATCCGGTAAATTATAACGTTTTACTACAGAAAACAGTCATTTCGCTACATGATACTTTAGCAGAGCGATACTTTTTCCGATAATTATATTAGAAAAAACAGGATGATCGGGAAAGGAGACAGGCGATGCAGATAAAATATACCAACGGGATCGGCTGGGGTTCTAATATGCTAAAGAGCTCACAGGAGAAGTTACAGCGTCAGGCTGAAAGAGACAGTAAGGTGGCATTTTTGAAGCACAAAAGGAAAATCTGAAAAACAGGGAGTCTTTGGATTTAGACGATATCGCAAAGAAATTAGAACTGTTACATTCCTATGATGACCAGATCGCGGCAGCAAAACAGGAATATAACAGCTCACAGATGTTCCATGTGATGGATGAAGCAATAGAACGCGGCGAACAGATGGCAAAAGAAGCGAAGAAAAATGAGCCGAAGACAGAAGAAGAGAGAAGAGAAGAAGCAATCAAGGAAGCAAACGGAACAGAAGATAGCGAAGGAATGCTTTCTGAAATTTTAGATGAGCAGTTAGATACGATAAGTGATGACAATGGAACGGACACACTGGTAATTTCCGGTAAGGGAATGGAGTATTGTAAGCAGTTATATGCTGCGGAATCTGAAAACCAGACAGAAGAAGCGGATGCAGAAAATTTAAGGTTGAAATCTATGCAGAAATAGGATATCGTAATTTTGTGAAATCATTCATAAAATTGAAATGGAGGTATCAGGATCATGGGAAAAAGATTAGTTGCATATTTTTCAGCAAGTGGAGTTACAAAGGACTGGCAGAAAAATTAGCGGAGGCGATAGAAACTGATATTTTTGAAATAGCACCGGTGGAACCGTATACAGAGGCAGACCTCAAGTGGACGAATCCACTGGCACGATGCAATAGAGAAAAAGCCGGCAAAAAAGATGTGGCAATAAAAGAAACGGTACAGGATATGGACAGTTACGAGACTTTGTATATCGGTTTTCCAATCTGGTACTGGGCTGCACCAAATATCATCAATACGTTTGTAAAGCAGTATGACCTTTCCGGAAAGAAAATTGTACTTTTTGCAACCTCCGGTGGCAGCAATATCGGAAAGACAGCCGAGAAGTTAAAACCATATCTGAGCGCAGGAGCCGAGATCGCAGGCGCAGAAGTTTTGAACCAGAACCCGAGTCTGGAAGAATTGAAGCAGTGGGCAGTGTGGTAATTTCACAGAGAAAAAATCATGCTGTGCACAAAACGCAGGATTTTTAATCAATGGAGGTCTTTGTGAAGTTAGGGCAGATCAGGACACCGGAAGATGTATATGATTGGATGGATGAAAATATCCAATACGGCTGGCTGGATACAGAAAACGGGCAGCATATCGGAGAAATGAAGAATTTCAGAAAATCATATCGTACTATGTCTTTAGAAGAAATTTTGGAATACAGGTTTGGAACATGCATTGAACAGGTCGCACTTATGAAATTTTTACTGGATAAGATCCGGGTTGAAAATAAGATGTTCTGCTGCAGAATCTATGAACCGGATGACTATGGAAATTTAGAAGATGATGAGCATATGCACTGCTTTGTCCTGTTTTATCGGGATGAAAAAGTCTATCATATGGAACATCCTAATTTTCAAAAAAAGGGAATATATGAGTATGCTTCAGAAGATGAGGCAATCAAAGCAATCGTAGATTATTATGTGGAGTTGCGTGGTGGCAAAGAAAGTCCCACGATGCAGTTCTATGAAGTCCCGCCGGGGATGTCATTTCAACAGTTTAATGCATTTATCAATCACCAGTAGATAGGTATTAGTTTGGAAGATCATAAAATGGAATGAGTGCAGGCTCGTAAACCATGCCGTATGATTGACAAAGGACAAAATTATTGAGTGAGTGATGCTCATGATATCATAGGAACCAGACAGGAGTGTTGGTATGCCCCTTGTCAAGTAGACAAGGTAAATATCATGTATCCTTTCTGGTTCCTGTTTTTTGTTCTATAGGATTAGAGAATCTGAGAAAAATCAATTGATAGAATGAGTGTTTTGGACTACAATGAGAGAAATGGGTGAATAATGAGACTAAAAGTGAGACCAATGAGACTAAAAATGAGACCAATCCGGTCGAAGATAAGAATTTTGAGATAGATTAGAAGAAGTAATGATAAAGTCCGATGACTATGCAAAATTTTGGCACAATGTCAAGTACAAAAATGTTAGAAAAAGGTAGCTGAAATATCCATGCAAATATTTGTAGACGCAGATGCCTGTCCGGTGGTGGACATCATAGAAAAAATTTCTAAAAACATCATATCTCCGTAACCCTGCTATGTGACACCAATCATGTCCTGCACTCGGATTACAGTGAAGTGATCGTGGTGGGTGCCGGGGCAGATGCGGTCGATTATAAATTGATTAGTATCTGCCATAAAGGAGATATTGTCGTATCACAGGACTATGGTGTGGCTGCAATGGCATTGGGAAAAGGTGCTTATGCTATTCATCAGTCCGGTAAATGGTACACGGATGACAACATCGATCAAATGCTGATGGAAAGGCATCTGAATAAAAAGCCAGAAGAAGTTCGAATAAGAATCATTTTAAGGGAACGAAAAACGGACAGAAGAGGATGATGCGAGATTTGCACAGTCATTTGAAAAACTTCTGCTGATGGCACAGGAAAGAAGAGAGTCAGAATGAGAGAAGTGAAAACCGGAAGATATGGAGGAATTTAAGATGATGCACGAAAATGAGAAAAAAGAACAGTTCAAATCCTATGTGAGTTTTTATAAAAGTATTATAGATCAGGACAGATGTGCGGTTGTGATCTGCAATCTCAAGCACGAGATTATTTATATGAATCCGGCGGCAGTGTTGAATTATGAGAAATGGGGTGGGGACAAGCTGCTCGGAAGAAGTCTCTTAGGGTGTCATAATCCAAAGTCGGGAGAAAAAATCCAGCAGGTGCTTGACTGGTTTGCAGCGGATGGAAGCCACAACATAGTTTACACATCCCATAACGAAAAGCAGAATAAGGATGTGTATATGGTGGCATTGAGAGATGAAGGAGAATTGATCGGATATTATGAGAAGCATGAATACAGGAATGCAGAGACCATGAAACCATATGATCTGTGGTAAAGCGAAAAAATACAATGACATAAACAGGGGAGGCAGTTCAATGCAATTACCATATTCTGAGGAATTGAATATTGAGTATTTAGGGCAATTATTCAGGAATACAACGGAGTGTTACAAATTTTTCTGGTTTAAAGCGATTGTGAAAAAAAAGTAACAAAAGGAAAACTGGAATTGACCTATGAAGAGTTAGTGGATGAGATGATCGCGGACGCGTGGTACATGGTAACGGAGTATCATCTGAATCTCGGACCGAAAGATACATTAGAGAGTCTGGTCACGCTGATAAAGCAAAAGAATCCGGAGTTAAAATCCAAAGAGGAAAAAACGCTTATTATAGATTTTTTGAAAAATACGGAGGACAAAGAGCTGATCAGTAAAAAGCGGGCATTGACCTATAATGTACCGTATCGTTTGCAGTCTCCTTTTTAGAAAATCTAAAAGGAAAGGATTGGAATGTTGGAGAAACTAAGTTAATAGAAAAAATTAATCAGGAAAACCGTCTGATCTATTATTTTACAGCATTGAACGGTCTTGCAACGAAAATTATCATACAGAAGGACTGGGCAGAATATATCGTAAAAAATCAGCAGATTATCTGGGGCTGGCTTGAATACAATATGATCTTATACATTCAAAAACGCAATCCGAATGTTCCGGGAATTGCAGATAAACTGTATCCGCCAAAGGAGCGTAAACTCGAAAAAATAAAGAACTACTGGAAACTTATTTTATCCTTAGAACCGATCCGTGAAATCTATGGGGATGAGATATTGACGGAGCAGAACATTTCTATCGATCATTTTGTACCATGGTCCTATGTGGCACATGATGAAATGTGGAATCTGAATCCTACGACAAAGAGCATCAACAGTTCTAAAAGCAACAATTTGCCGGATTGGGATACATATTTTAAAAAAAACTTGCACAACAGGAATACCGTTCATATCAGTTAATGTGGAAAAATGACATAGTTCATAAAGAATTTGAAAAATGTGCAAAAGAACATATCAACAGTGACGATATTCGCTATCGTGTTTATAGAAGAGGACTGGAGTATCCTGTATTTGCAGAAGAATTGAAGTCCATTATTTTGCCGGTATACCAATCAGCACAGAACTGTGGATTTGGAAGGTGGAAGTATTGAAAAGAGAAATATTAGAAGAACTGGATACAGAAATCACCATTGGAGAGTTAGTGGAAACGATAGAATATGACTATCCGACATTTCATCTTTCGATGGATTGCTTCTGGTGTGAGGTAATAAAGGGGATTTGGTGTTAAAAAGAACATCAGGCAGCACGATGGTTAGATCAAAATTCTTTAAGTGAGGTCGAGTGGCTGCCGGCAGATATTGCACTGATTCGCAGATTGCAGAATCGGGATGGACTGAGATAGGGAAATATTTGGAATAAAACATATAGCAATCGGCAGGTTGAGCTGCCAATTGCTACATGAAAAAAATATTTTATATGATCATTGATCAAAGAAAGATAAATCTATCGTAACATTTTTATCGTCAAACACCAGGAACGGTTTTGGCACAAAGTCTACTTCCTGTATTTTACCATCTTCAACAGTAAGAGAGGAAATGAGATTGCTGGAACCCCAGCCGTTTTTGGCCCCCCATTCTAAAATTACTGAAAAACTCTCGGTTAGAGGAACATTATCTGTCAAAAATTGATGCAACTTATACACAATGGAATTGGCATCAGCAGGATGGTTTTCGCTAAGGATGACCGGTTGACCCAAAAGGCTGCTAAGGAAAGAATCTGCTGTCTGTTGTGGAACATTGCGGATTGCCGTGATCTTAAAAATTTTATTCCTGAATACAAAGTAATTTCTTTCTAAATCAATGAATTTACCGCCCAATGATTGAACAACTAGGTTTTTGAATTTTTCTTAATCTCAAATGCAATACGATCTTCTGTGATATTAAAGTAAAACGACTTAAGAAGCTCTGTTTCGCTTTTTTTCTAAAAATAGCATATGAATATGTTCCCTAAGAAACAGTTTATCAATAGGCAATTGCATGTGTTTCAAAGAATATGAGGTTGCAAGTTCAGGGAATTCCTGGAGGCATTTGGTTTTAAACTTTTGTATATAAAAAAAACCGTTGCATGCATTGTCAGTTGCTCGAACTTTTCTGCTGATATTTTCAACAACAGGTAAGTATATTTTCTCCTTGTAATGTATTTTGCGAGTGTCGTGCCAGTGGAAAAATCAAATACATTTCGGATGTGAACGAGGGAATATCCCAGTGTTTCCTCAAGTTGGGCATATACTTCATTATTGCTCAAAAGGAAGATTCCGGAATCAGATATTCCAAGGTGTCGATAACATCACAGGTTAGATTGTATAAAGTGTCAGGGGACAATCTAAATAAATTCATATAGTCATAGCTCCTTTCTTTTTATGTTTTAATTTTGCCATGATGTACGGGCTGATTTTGTGGAACTTTTTTTTTTGCGCAGATTTGTCCGAATAACGTTAAATGTGGGACAAAATAAATTGAAAAACTCTGTGCATAAAAAATCCGAATGCCAAATAAAAAGAAAAGTATGTTGTCTACATAGAAATAGTTTTGGAGAGATATGACCTTTTTATTCTTGTGCATATGAGTTAAAATATTATTGATATTATGTAACGAATATTATATAATAAGAATTACATAAAGGAGATTACATATGCCGCCGAAAGTAAAAGTAACAAAAGAAATGGTTTTAAATGCTGCATTTGAAATTACAAGAGCAGATGGAATTGAAGCAGTCAATGCAAAAAATGTAGCAGCTTATTTAAAATGCTCTACGCAGCCGGTCATGTATAATTTTGCAACGATCGAAGAACTGAAATTAGCAGTTTTTGACAAAGCATTTGAATATATGAAAAAAAGGGTTGTTTTTCCAAAAGGAAAAAAGAGCGAATATCCAATGAGAGAAGTGGGACTGGACTACATCGCCTTTGCAAGAAGCGAACCGAACATATTCCGATTACTTTTTGAATCGTCTTATGCAGAAAGGTGTCCGGTAGATGATCTGGGGATTGATCTGGATTTTCAGCCGGTAATCGAAGCGTTTGCAAAATTTTTAAATATAAGCATCGAGGAAGCGAGAGCGGAGTGGCTGATACATTATTTTATGGTCCATGGACTTGCCTGCCGGATAGTAAATCAAAAGGTGGACTATTCGGATGAACAGCTTTTTAGAATTCATGGTTCGATTTGATGCAGGAAGGCAGTAGGATGAGGCGAAGATAAAGAGAGACATGACAGATTGTAAATAGCCAGACGCTAAGACGCAGAGCTGAAATCACAGAGGTGATTCGGTGCTGCGTTTTGTTTTTAATAAGTATAAAAGTGATGCTAGTCAGACTAAAATAGGAATTTTTAAAAAGCGTAGTTAGAAAATATGAAAAATTCTGTAGGTACAACAGAAAAAATTAAGACAGAAGAAAGTGAGGATAACAAAATGAAAAATCTTAAAACATTACAAACTCTTTCTAAGATGGGGAAAATATTGAGCAGGATAGCATTTGTCTTTGCGATGATAGGAGCCTGCGGCTGTATTATAGGGCTGCTCAGCTGTAGTTATGGTGCGGAGTTGTCAGGAGAAAAGCAGGAAATGAAAGAGGAGTAAAGTTCTAAAAGAAGGGCTAAGATATAAAACTGCTTTTGGGGATTTTGGGGATGTTAGCTATCAGAAGGATTTTGTAGGAATACAGAATTCTTTTTTTGATTGAGGAAGCATTGAATAGTGGATAAAGAACGTAGATTCGAAGTCCGAGGGGTGATTATGGGACACCTTCATTTTTATAATAGGAATCAGATAAAAGCGAACTGCTTTCTGATCCTTATTTTTTAGGATAAAAGAGGCGTTAAAGGGTAGGAGGTGCCTATGGGAACAGATTCTTTGTACTACATTATGGATTATAGCGGAAATTATTATAGAACAAACCAGGCAGACCAGTTAGTATCCGTAGCAAATCAACAGGATGCAATGATATTTACATTTGCGCAGGCAAACAGCCGGATATGTGTTGGGAAAAAGGCAGCATTTTATTGCATGATACCGATAGAGGATAGAGAAGATGAAACAGATGCAGCAGAATGTGAAGAGGTTAGTCCTGGCGAAGAAACGGGAGTGAATGATATGGAAAAACAGGAAAATACAGGTGTCGAGGAATATTTTTCACCGGTAAAAGAACTGACATATGATGAATTGACGGAACAGGCTGAGAAGGATGTGTCCTCGTATGATCTGTCTGAGATTGACTGGGCAGAGTATTTGACACATTTTACTTATCTTGTGGAGGGACTTAAGGATTATCGGGAGGATCTGGCAAGTAAACACTCCGATATTGATCAGAAAATCTGTGATATTCTCCATTATATCGAACTGTGTGAGACGAATGATGAGGAAGCTATAGATCTGATCGAGCTGCTAAGAGTTTGCCGGGAAAACAGAAGAGAAATTAAAGACGAATTGCAACGTATAGAGTATTTTCAGAATAATTTTGGAACAAGTGCAAATGCGGCAAAAGCAAAGCAGGCTCTTAAATGTATAAAAGGACTTGAGAATAGAAAGTACAGGCCAAGAAAATATGAGAAGTTATTTGAAAATTGTATTTTAAGGGATAAGGATCCGAGCAAAGCGGAATTGCGCGGAATGCAGATTGGTTATGAAGACAGAAAACAAAAGTTTAGCATGGAACATACATATACATACGAAGGTGGTGAAGAAACAATGTTTGAGGAAAGAAAGGAAACGCCCTATGATGGAAAAGAAAATGACTGGCTTGCATTTGCCAAACAGCAGGCAGAATTTTATAAAAATGCCGGGCAGTATATAACAAATCTCCAGCTGGATATAAGAGAGCTTGATGATGAGATTGAAGCCATCCTGCTTAAAGCAGAGGATGCCCATTGCAATGCGGCACAAGGATATAAAGTATTCAAAAGGCTTAGGGAACTCAGGATAGAGAAGAAAGCGAAAACGAAGGAATTGAACTGCCTGTATGCTCTGACAGATTATATGGATTGTGATGCTCTTGCTGATACATGTGAGGACAATCTTGCTGAGATAAAGGGCATTATGGAAGTACAGGAGGCAAATGATGTGACGAGGATACAGCCGGTAGAGAATGGAGAAATACAGGTGGTTGCAAATATTAAAGATATGGTTGGATAAGAGGAAAGTAACCAATATAAATGAGAAATAGAAAATTATCAAGAACTTAATTATCAAAATATTGTCCCGGTATTGAAAAAAAATGTCCCAACATGATATGCTGTTACATAGATACAATATAGAAAGAGGCGGATATCATGAAGAAAAAAAAATGTGATAAATTTGGTAAAATATTACATGGAAAAGAATGATGCTGGTTTTAGGAATGAAGCTTATGAAATAGCAAGAGATTTTGATAATATGGGCGATTACCAGTTAGCAGAATATATTATGTCACTCTTAGCAGATGCAAACACATTTGTTCCTCAGATATCAGAATGTAGTTCAGCTTTTTTGAGAAAGTAGAACCTATTGAAGATATGCTTTTATTACCAGATTGTATCACACAAGATCTTCTTGGAGTAGTCAATGCAATTGGAAGAAAGATGGGTATTCATAAATTCCTTTTTCAGGGAGCGCCTGGAACAGGAAAAACGGAAGCAGTAAAGCAGTTAGCTAGAATTCTGAATAGGGAGATTTTTATGGTGGATTTTTTTCTGCTATTGTTGATAGCAAATTGGGGCAAACACAGAAAAATTTGATAGAATTGTTTAAAGAAATAAACGCATTTGTTCATCCTGAAAAGGCGATTATATTATTTGATGAAATTGATGCCTTGGCACTTGATAGAACAAATTCAAATGACTTACGAGAGATGGGAAGAGCTACATCGACACTGCTTAAATGTTTGGATAGATTGAATGAAAATATTGTTTTAGTAGCGACTACTAACTTATTTGAGTGGTTTGATAAAGCATTAAGTAGAAGATTTGATTTTATAATTGATTTTAACCGGTATACAGAAGAAGATTTGATGGATATATCCGAGAAGATGCTAAATGCCTATTTGGATAAAATGAAATTAGGCGGTAGAGATATTAGATTATTTAGAAAAATAATGAGACTAGCGAATCCGATACCATATCCAGGTGAGTTGAAAAATCTTCTAAAGACATCAATTGCATTTAGTGATGTAAATGATGGAATGGATTATTTTAGAAGAATATATTATTCGGTTTGTGGTGAAAAACCAGAGAATTTGGCTAGACTTCAAGAACAAGGATTTACAGTCAGAGAAATAGAAATTCTTACAAAGAAGTCAAAAAGTAGCGTGTCGAGAGAGCTGAAAGCAGGTGTTACTAAATGAATGGATTATTACAGTTGAAAGGACAATTTGAAAAAGAGGAAATGAGTCCATGGGGCCTACTTGTTTGCCGGCGCATCAAAAGGTGACAGTAATGCATATGGAACAATTGATCACGCAGCTTTTAAAGGTAAAGGAATATTGGATAGATAATAATGATATTGCAGGTGCGATTGTTAGTGTTCATTACATTCGCGTTGTAGCAAAAAAGCAATCGCCTAAAGAATTTGCTTGGAGATGTTGGAAAGAAACCGACTGATTCAATTCGGGGGGCAAAATTTGTTACAGAAAAAAAATGAACAAGGGAAAACAATCCATAAGCATGTTTTTACACATTATGTTCAGATGTCAGCGATTGATAGAACGATTGATAACTTGAGAATTGTACAAGAGATTGTGAGGGAGGATTACAGTGGATGTATATCATCCGAAGATGTTAAAAAACTGGGAAAAGAGAAGAAGTATTTATATGCAGATAAAATCGCAAAGACAAATTTTATTAATATAATTGTGGATTGCTATTTTGTTGAAAAAATTTGATGTTGATGAGGTTAAGGAATCTATTACAGAAGACTCCATTATTACTATTTATAGAACAAACATAGATACTAGAACTTTATTATCTAAATTTGGAATTGATGTTCTGGAAAGTAGAATTATCGGGGGTACAACAGTGCTATTGACACCACCGCAAGCAAGATTGTTATATGACAAGGCACCATATCTTATTGCGATGAATGTTGCGGATTTTTCTAAAATAAGTTTTGATGACGACTTGTTTGAGAATGTAGAGTTTAAAGAAGAGTGTCTTATTCCGCATCCGGGAAATGAGCCAACGATTGGTGTTATTGATACACAGTTTAATGAAAACGTTTATTTCCATGAATGGGTAGATTATAGGCCAATGCTTCCGATTGAAATATTAGAGCCTGAAGATTACAGGCATGGAACAGCTGTTTCATCAATTATTGTGGATGGCCCTAGGGGAAATAGTGAACTTGATGATGGATGTGGTCGGTTTAAAGTAAGACATTTTGGTGTGTCAAAGCAGAGTGGCTTTAGTTCATTTGCTATTTTAAGAGAGATTAGAACTATTGTTGAAAATAATCAAGATATTAAAGTATGGAATTTATCATTGGGTTCAAAAAATGAGATAAGAGAAAATTTTATTTCTCCCGAAGCAGCAGAGTTAGATCGAATACAAAGTGAATTTGATGTTATTTTTGTAGTTGCAGGAACAAATACACCGGATGGATTAAAACACCCTGAAATGAAAGTCGGAGCCCCGGCTGATTCATTAAATTCGTTAGTGGTAAATTCAGTTGATATGTATGGAAAGTCAGCATCTTATTCAAGACGAGGTCCGGTGCTATCGTTTTTCATAAACCAGATATCTGTTATTATGGTGGAGATGGAACAAAAGCAGATGGAAAGATTGCGGTGTGCGCTGATGAATTAGGGGCGATTTTTCTATCAGGAACATCTTTTGCTGCTCCGTGGATTACAAGAAAACTAGCCTATTTGATTTATGTTATGGGACTTAGTAGAGAGGTTGCTAAGGCACTTATTATTGATGCAGCAGCAAAATGGGGAACTAATGGATATATTTCAGATGCAATAGGATATGGAATCGTTCCTAAACGTATAGAAGATATTCTAAATACTTCTGAAGATGAGATTAAATTCATAATTACAGGGACGACAGAGGATTATGAAACATATAATTATAAATTACCTGTTCCGGTAGTTAATGGAAAACATCCATATTTTGCAAAAGCTGTACTATGCTATTTTCCATATTGCGATAGAAATCAAGGGGTAGATTATACAGGAACAGAGTTAGATATACAGTTTGGACGTGTAATTACGGAAAACAAGAAAGGAACTGTTAAAACTAAGATTAAATCGATCGATGATAATAAGCAGACAGAAGAGGGACAGGCCACATATGAGGAAGAAGCAAGAGATATTTTCAGAAAGTGGGATAATGTTAAACGAATATGTGAACAGATAAAAGTAAGATGTGTTCCGAAAAAGGCCTACGATGCAGGAATGTGGGGCATAAAAATAATAACGAAAGAGCGAGTTGCATCAAGACATAAAAGGCCAATGCAATTTGGAATTGTAATTACGCTTAAAGAAATGTATGGAAAAAATCGCATTGATGATTTTATAAAAACGTGTGAAGCAAAAGGATGGTTAGTTAATCGTTTGGATGTTCAGAATCAGCTTGATGTTTATATACGTGCAGAAGAAGATATTGAGTTTGAATAGGCGGAATTTGAAAAAGCATAAAAAATAGTTGTAATTAGCAAATTTAGAATAAGAATTTTTGGGGGAATGATTTTGAAAACTGAAATAATAAAAGATATAAGACAAGGTTTTGAAACAGCATATATAAATGGAACACTTGCTTCAAATTTGGAATATAAGCCAAGCTTTGTTTCAAATAATCCAAAAAGAAGGTAAAAAAGTAATTTCTACAATTGAAGAAGAATTATTAAGATGTGAACATTTTCAGATAAGTGTAGCATTCATAACAATGGGAGGAATTACACCTCTTTTACAGACATTAAAAGAACTTGAGCGAAAAGGAGTTGTAGGAGAGATTCTTACAACTAACTACTTGAATTTTAGTGAACCAAGGGCATTAGAAAAGCTGAATGAACTGAGTAATATTACTCTAAAAATGTATGATGTTGAAGTAGCAGATAGTGGTTTTCATACAAAAGGATACATTTTTAAAAAAGAAGAAGTTTATAGGATTATTCTTGGAAGCTCAAATATGACAAGTGCTGCTCTTACAAGTAATATAGAATGGAATACAAAAATTATTTCTTCCGAGCAAGGCGAAGTGGCTAGTGAGATCATAAAGGAGTTTAATAATCTTTGGAATTCGGATTATGCTTTAGATTTTGAAACTTTTTATGAGATTTATAAAGTGAGATATGAGCTAATCAAACATCAGCGTGAAGAGGCAAAAAAAGATATAGTTCCATCGTTTGAGAAATATACTTTAAAACCTAATTCCATGCAGGAAGAGTTCATAATAAATCTTCGTAAAATTATTGAAAAGGGTGAAGAAAAGGCATTGTTAATTTCTGCCACTGGAACAGGAAAAACATATGCATCTGCATTTGCAGTGCGTGAATTAGGATTCAAGAGAGTTTTGTTTATTGTTCATAGAGCCCAGTTGGCAAAACAGGCAAAGAAGTCTTTTGAGAGAGTATTTAATAATTCTGTTTCAATGGGAATTGTTGGAGATGGAAAACATGAATATGATAGTGACTTTATATTTGCTATGGTTGAGACATTAAATAGGGACGAGCATTTATTTAAATATAAAAAAAATACCTTTGACTGTATTATCTTAGATGAGGCACATCATAGTCCGGCGAATACATATCAGAAAGTTATGGAATATTTTAAACCCAAATTGTTTTTGGGCATGACGGCAACTCCTGATAAGAGGGACGATTATATTGAAGGTCGGAATGTTTATGAGCTTTTTAACCATCAAATAGCACATGAAATTCGTTTGCAGAAAGCAATGGAAGATGATCTATTATGTCCTTTCCATTATTTTGGAATTAGTGATATTGCAATGTTAAACGATAAAACATTCAAAGGAAAGATAATTACAGAAAAAGATTTCAATTTGCTTACAAGTGAAGAACGAGTAGATCATGTGATAGAGCAGGCACAGTATTATGGTTACAGTGGAGATCGGGTAAAAGGGTTAATTTTCTGTAGCAGAAATAAAGAGTGTGAGTCTTTGTCAAAGTTATTTAATGAGAGAGGATATAGGACACTTGCACTTAGCAATGAGACACCACAAAAGCTTAGAGAAACTGCATTTGAAAGATTAGCAATGAAGGAAGAGGATGCAATAGATGAATTCCAACCTTTAGATTATATCTTTTCAGTAGATATTCTAAATGAAGGCATTGATATTGTTGAGGTAAATCAGGTAATTATGCTTCGTCCAACTCAGTCTCCGATCGTATTCATTCAGCAGTTGGGCAGAGGATTACGTAAAGCTGAAGGTAAAGAGTATGTAGTTATTCTTGATTTCATTGGAAACTATGATAATAATTTCATGATTCCTGTAGCATTGTCAGGTGATCGTACATACAATGCAGATCTGATTAGAAAGTATGTTATTAGTGGTAATAGTACAATTCCAGGAGCATCTACAATTCATTTTGACGAGATATCAAAAGATAAGATATTCCATGCAATTGATCATATCAAGCCAAGTACTTTTAAGCAGTTGATAAAAGAAGGATATATAAATCTTAAAAACAGACTTGGAAGGTCTCCCAGACTCATTGACTTTTATGAGAATAATGAAATAGATCCGCTTGTAATTATCAAAGAGTATAAGGCATACTATTTGTTTGCTGAACAGATGGAAAGAACGGATGAGTTATTTAGTTTAACAGAACAGGAAAAATTAACGCTGGAATACTTATCAAAAACAATTTTGAGTGGGGTCAGACCAGATGAATTAGAAATTCTACGATTGCTTTTAGAGAAAAATCGAATTACATATTCTGAAATAATTGATGACTGTAAGCAGCGTTATAGTTATGAGATAACAAATGAAAAAATAGATGCAGCTTGTGAGGTACTTAAAGGGACATTTGTAACGAATAGTTCAGAAAGAGAGAAAAATTTTGCCGTATCAATATTTTGAAATCAGATGGAAAAGACTATCTTGAAAGAATATTGAGTTATGCAGAAAAATTGATGCATAAGGATTTCTATAATCAAATTCAAGACATTGTAGAAGTTGGATTAGCTAGATATAAGGATAAGTATTCTAAACCCTACAGACAGAAGTGTCCATTTGTTCTTTATGAAAAATATTCAAGAAGAGATGTTAGTTTACTTATGAATGCAGGAAAAGACTTATCTTCAACAATGTATGGAATGTCTCAACTCGGAGATGACGTATTTATCTTTGTTACTTATCACAAAGAAGAAAATACAGATGAAGAAAAAGCAATACGTGGATGGTAAACCAGATTATGCAGATGAGTTTGTAGATAATGTTATTTTCAGATGGGATTCGCAGATTGATAAGAAGCTTGATGGCGCATATATGAATAAAGTCCTAAATACACCTAGAAAGCATCTTTTTGTTCAAAAACAGATGCAGAAAATAATTTTTTTTATATGGGTGAGTTTGATGTTTTGGATGCATATGAGGAAGAGAAGAAAAACAATAGAGGTTTAATGAAACCAATCTGTAAGTTAAAATTTAGAATGCATACGGCGGTTAGAGAAGATTTGCTTAGATATTTACAAAGTGGTAATGAAATGGAGAAAGAAGCGATATGAAAACGATAAGAGTAGTAGCAGCAGTAATAAAGGCTGTTAATGAAAGTGGAGAACCGGTTATTTTTTGCAACACAACGTGGGTATGGAGAATTTCAAGGAGGGTGGGAATTTCCAGGTGGGAAAATTGAAGTAGGAGAGAGTCCGCAGGAAGCATTAAGACGTGAAATCATAGAGGAACTTGATACAGAAATTACTATTGGAGAATTGGTGGATACTGTTGAGTACGATTATCCAAACTTTCATCTGTCTATGGACTGTTTCTGGTGTGAGGTTTTGAGTGGCAATTTAATATTGAAAGAACATGAAGATGCTAGATGGTTATTAAAGGAGCAGCTAGATGATGTAGAGTGGTTGCCGGCAGATATTACACTTGTTGAGAAAATAAAAAGGTAATGTAAATATATTATTTTAAAGCTTCAAAGATAGATGAAAAATTTTATTATATCTAAAACTATTCATGCAAATAGTCATTTTATTTGTAATGATTTGAAATAAGGAATATACTTAAAATAATAATTTTATGTGAAGAAGCACGAGATTTTTGAACAGATGAAGAAGAGAAAGAAAAAGCAATTGAGACTTTCAAAAAAAGAATTAGCTTCATTACCTGGTATTCAACAAGTGTATGCCTTAAAAATCATTGATGATATAAAGAATGGTGTTTTAGTTGTAGACCATTCAAAGACATTACTTGAGTACATCAATGAGTATATGACAAAAGATACATCCGATAAAATCCAAGAAATGGCAGATGCCTTTGGTTTAAATTTTGATGAATTTAAGAATATAGTTACAACATCTAAGAATGAAATGGAATGAAATGAGCATGACAGATTTAACACTCTATTAAAAACCGTTGATACAGATAAAGCTAATAAATATTTTTAGATAAAGAAGGTGTTGATTTACAGGGATTGAAATTGAAATCAAGAACAAATCGAGAATTAAAAGAGTTTATTTTGGGAAAAAAGGAAGAGTGATGGAAAAGAGGTGTCAATTATGGCATTGGAAACTGTAGGTTCTGTATTGTATGAGAGATTGAAGAAGAAATAAGGAAGTGAAAACATGCAGTTAGGATGGATAGATTTTTCAAAAGAAGACCGGCAGAAGGCATTAGATGTAATTAACCTTCTGAGTGAACAGGGAGCAGTCGATGAACTTGGAATCGGCATTATTCGTGATGCTTTTTGCCAATTATTTCTTTCCGGGGACATCTACCATCCAGACTAGAGCAAAGTACTTCCTTATTGTTCCATATGTGTTAAGAGAAGCTGTTGATGGCAGGTATGGAAAGGATGCAAATAGAGTTTTAAGAGCTATAGATTCTGCTGAAAAAGATTGTGGCATCAGATTGTTAGAAGCAGATCCCAAGGCAGAAGGTGTTATTGGAACCCGTGTATTACCAAATGGCTGGGTAGCAAGAAAACCATCAGATATCTACTGGAATGGAATTCGTACCTTTGGAATATTCTGTGATTATGGTCTGTCTATACCAGAGTATGTTTCATTGGCGGTAAAGCTAAAAGAACAGAAGTCTGTCAGCCGGTTGGGAAACAGAAATGATGATGCAGAGGAAAATGATAAGGATGATTCGGATGCAGGAGATATCGGCAATATTAGATTCTGGAATCTTCCGATTTATCATGATGATTGGAGAGACAACCTTACAATAGAGCTGACGCAGGAGGAAGCATTCTATCTGGATAAGCAGATTCAGAAGTCAACGAAAGGGTCTCTTTTGGACTATGTATTGAAAAATCATATTGATTTGAATGAATATGATGATTTTGCTTCTTTAACGGCTGAACTATCGGAAAAAAAGTAGGTGAAAAGATGGCATATATGATGAAGCTTGCCTGCGATTTTAATAATCTGGTGTATATGGCGAGAGTAAGATACAATGTCATGCTTTCAGAAGACGAGAATACATACGCAAATGATGAATGGAGCAGGTTGCTTCCGGATATAAGGCATAATGCGACAGTAGATCTGGATGCAGTGTTTGGAGAATTGCATTTGATCAATCCAAGGGCAAAGAGCTTTCTGTGTGGGATACAAGCAGCATTTATTACATTAGATATTGATATGGCTGATGAACTGATTCGCAAGAGGGAACGGAGCCTGAAAGGAGCAGCCAGAGCGAAGTTAAGCAGAACAAAGGAATTTGATCATTCAAAATGGGTAGGCGGTGGAATGCTCGATTACAGATTCTCAAATGCCAGAAGAATTGTGAATGACATCTATGCCGGGGAGGTGAGTGCTGATGTTTAGACCGGATTCAAACCGAGATAGAACGGATTACAGCGGTATTTTGATGCCTCCGGACGGATATAGATTGGACAGAGCAGTAGGCACTACATATTCACTTGACCTGGAAGCACTCACAGCTGTGGCGATATGCCTTGGATTATCTGAAGAAACAGATAGTAAGCTTATGCAAAATCCAATTGGTATGCTGAATGCATTGCAGAAGGTATCAGATAAAATCGTGCTGTTTTTGTGAAGCAGGACAGATTAAAGTGCCAACAAAACTGACTGCACTATCTATTTTATTAGAGAAAATGGTAGTAGAGGTCGCACTGCCAAAAGATAGACAGCTTGGTCGATATCCGTCATTTCATCCGAAAACATGGGTATTAGCATATGTAAACGCTGATGGAGATAAAAAATATCGTTTTGTGGTAATGAGCAGAAATCTGACTTTTGACAGGAGCTGGGATATCAGCTTTGCAATGGATAGCAGTAAAAATGTCAGACAGAAGAAAAAGACTCAGCCTATCTGTGATTTTCTGGATTATCTTGTAACGAATGTGCATAATACCAGCAATAATGCCGGAAAGAAAAGAAATCTGATTCGTGAATTATGTGCAGACATTAAGGATGTATCCTTTTCACTTGATAGTAAAATATTTGGAGAGAATTTTGAAGTGCTTCCACTTGGTATTGGAAAAAATGCTTACCGGATGCAGGAGGATATTCTATTCTGCAAGGAAAGAGGAAATGCCAATTCGACATTTAATGAGCTTGTAGTGATGTCTCCGTTTTTATCAGAAAGTGTGATTGCAGATTTTAACCTGACAGACAGGGCATTGTCGGACTGTAAGAGAACACTTGTTACGAGACGTTCTGAGCTTGGAAAAACTCAAAGCATCAGATGTAGATAATTTTACCATCTATGCATTAAAGGATGAGATTATAGATGGTGAGGAAGAAATTTCAGATGAACTCGCAGATAAAAAGAAACAGAATATTCATGCAAAAATCTATCTGAGAAGGAAATATTCAGATGTTGACCTGTATCTTGGTTCCATGAATGCTTCCTATTCTGCAATTAATAAAAATGTTGAAATGATGCTGTGGCTTGGTACAAAGAATATGTATCTGAATGGGGATAAATTTTAGAGGATATATTCTGTGGACCGGTAGGAGATGCAAAGAATCCATTTGAGCAGGTTACAGTAGCGGATGCTGTTTTGGAAACAGAAAGTGACAATAGAAATCTGCTGGAGCAGAAAATTAAGGACTTGTGCCGAGTGAAAAGGCAGGCTGTAATTTCAGAAGATAATGAGAATGCTGGAAAGTACAAGATAGAGGTTGAGTTCAGTGGTATTGAATCTGATAGTGAGGTTACAGTATCACCATTTAATTCAAAGCAGGAGCAGACATTGTCAGAACATATAGAGTTTTTCAGAGCTTGAGATATTACAGTTATCTGAGTTCTATGAGATTACTGCAAGATCAGGTGATGATACAATCCGCAGAATTATTATGATTCCGACAAACGGTTTTCCAGAGGACAGAGAAAGTGCTGCAGTAAACAGTGTTGTAAAAGATAGGGCATCATTTGTTGAGTACATAGCGTTTGTACTTGGCAATGATTATGTAGCATCTATGCTTGAAGGAAAGCAGATGGGAGACTCCGGATTTTTTGCCAATTCGGGTGATGCAATGCCGGCACTCTATGAAAAGATGTTAAAAACATCTGTGGAAGAGCCGGAAAGAATAAAAGATATTGGATATGTGCTTAAGATGGTTACAGACAAGGATATTATACCGGATGAATTTCGTGAACTTTATGAAACGTTTTGTAATACTTTGAAAATTAGAAGATAACGAGGTGATGTTATGTCACAATTTAATATAGATGAAATCGAAAAGCGTACCCTTTCCGGTCTGAAGGATTTTCAAAGAGCAACTGTGGAGAGAGTGGATTATCTGTTCCGGCATAATCAGAATCGTGTGCTTGTAGCAGATGAAGTGGGTATGGGAAAAACTCTTATTGCCAGAGGAGCAATTGTAAAGACAGCAAGACTTAGAATCGAAGAGAAAGATGATCTATTTAAGGTAATTTATATCTGCTCTAATCAGAACATAGCAAATCAGAATATCAGAAAACTTGATGTAACAGGAAAGAATACCATCGGCTCAGTATCAGATACCAGACTGTCTATGCAGCATTTAAAGATTACCGAGCAGGAGAATGATCCGCAGATAAAGGAAGGCTTTATACAGCTTATCCCACTTACACCGGAAACATCTTTTTCCGCATGACCACCGGAGGTGGAAGTGTGCAGGAAAGAGCACTTATGTATGCCATTTTAAGGAGAATGCCGGAATTTAAAGGACATGCAACTTCTCTTGAAAAATTTATGATAATGGATGCTGTAAAAGCATGGGATGGATGGGCAAAATGGAACTTTGAAAATCGTGTGGTAGAATGCGAAAAAGATGACGAATGGTGTCTATCCACAAAATGTGATAGAAAAAAATCCTTAATTATCAGGAGTATGAAAGTATAAGGGACATGTTGCTTAATCATTTGCATGAAAGAAGATACAATAAACAGCTTACATATTCCAATTACTATGTGATGAATAAGCTTCGTGTGATGTTTGCGAGAATCAGTGTATCTATGCTTGAGCCGGATCTGGTAATCATGGATGAGTTTCAGAGATTTAAGTTTCTTTTGTCATCCGATGACAGTGAGCTTGGTATTCTTGCACACAGTTTCCTTAGTGGACATGATACAAGGGTACTTCTGTTGTCGGCTACACCATATAAATTGTATTCTACCCTTGAAGAGATAGATGAAAATCAGCTTGATGAGCATTATGCAGAGTTTTTTCAGGTTATGAACTTTCTTTTTGATGATGAAGTCAAAGACATTAAATTCAAGGAAGTGTGGAAGAATTATTCACATGCTCTAAGTGAGTTGAAAGCAGGAGACAGTGCAATTATCCGTATGAAGGAGCTGGCAGAAAATGCTATGTATCAGGGAGTCAGCAGGACAGAGCGTATATCTGTCATGGATTCCGGTGATTATACGGATGACAGCAGCGTGAAGCATCATTTGCAGATAGATGAAAATGATATAAACTCCTATATACAGATGTCACGATTGCTGTCAAAAACAGAGTCCAATCATTCTTTACCTGTAGATTATGCAAAGAGCTGTCCGTATCTTATGTCATTTATGAAGAAGTATAAGATTAAGGAGCAGATTGAAAAATATTATACAAAATATCCAGATGAATTTGGAAGTGAAAGAGAACAAAGTCTCTTGTGGCTGAATCGCAATAAAATCAATAAATATGATGAACTGCCGAAAACCAATGCAAGGCTTGAGGCACTGAAAGAAAAAGCATTTACCGGCGGTGCAGAAAAATATCTGTGGATTCCTCCATCACTGCCATATTATGAGATGCAGGGAGCATATAAAAACAGCAAAGGCTTTTCAAAAATACTTGTATTTTCTGCATGGGAGATGGTTCCACGAATGATAGGTGCGCTTGTTTCCTATGAGGCGGAAAGACTTACAGTTGGAAAACTGGTACATCAGATAAAGAATCAGGATAAGAAGAATACGGGGTATTTTGCGGATGGTTCGAGACGATACCCGGTGGCAAGGCTCAGGTTTAATGTTTCAAATGGAGAAGTAAGAGGCATGAGCCTGTTTGCACTGCTTTATCCTTCAAAGACAATTTCTGATATGTATTTACCGATTGAGTCATTGAATAATCATGAATCATTAGAAGTAATAGAGAAATCTGTACGGCTGAAACTGAAAGAGAAGCTTGCGATAATCGAAGAAAAGTATGGTGATTCGGGTAACAATAAGGAAGATGCCAGGTGGTATTATCTTGCACCGATGCTCATGGATGGAGTCATCTATGCAAAGCATTGGATAGAGGATATTGTGTGGGAAATGAATACAGACGAAGAGGATACAACATCTGAGGTCAGAAGCAGTTCAAAGGATAAGAGAAATAGGGATTTATTGCTCATATTGATAAGCTAAGAAGTTATTTGGATGCCCCGGAGGAGATTCATCTTGGAAGAAAGCCGGAGGATCTTCTGGAAACATTGGTAAATATGGTACTGGGTTCGCCAGCAATATGCATTTATCGTTCTAATGGAAGAAGCACAGCCAGAGCAACATCGCTTGCAAAGGTATTTGTCAATAATTTCAATTTGCCGGAGTCAACAGCTATCATTGATCTTGCTTATGGCAGATGCAGGGATGATAATTCCCATTGGCAGAATGTACTTAAATACTGTAAAGATGGCTGTTTTCAGGCAATGATTGATGAATATATCCATATGCTGAAAGAAACAGCAGGTTTTCAGTCGGATGGAAATCAGTATCAGATCGTGCATGACATGATGATGGATTCATTGAAAATACATACAGCCACCTATATCGCTGATACTTATCCTGATTTCAAAAAGCGTATTAACGGAGCTGACAAGAAAAGTGACGGGTGTCGAATCAGGTCGAGTTATGCGGTAGGATTTACAAAGGATGCGGGAGATAATTCTAAGGTAGTCATGCGTAAAGAAAACATTAGAAATGCATTTAATTCACCAATGCGACCGTTCGTACTTGCTACAACATCTATTGGGCAGGAAGGACTTGATTTTCATAATTACTGCCGAGTGATTATGCACTGGAATCTTCCAAGTAATCCCATCGACCTGGAACAAAGGGAAGGCAGAATCAATAGATTTAAGTGTCTGGCAATAAGACAGAATGTTGCTGATAAATATGGCAAGGCAGATGAAATCACATTTAAGCGTGACATATGGACAGAAATGTTTGAAGCTGCTAAAGCGGAAAAGCAGAATGACCAATCAGAGCTTGTACCATTCTGGTGTTTCGGAAAAAATCAGAGTGTAAAAATAGAAAGGCTTGTGCCAATGTATCCTATGAGTAAGGATGAGATGAATTATGAAAGGCTGATAAAGATATTGTCTCTTTACAGGCTTACATTAGGGCAGGCAAGGCAGGAAGAACTTCTGGAGTATTTATTCAAAGAGTTCAAGGACACAAGTGGATTGAAGAAATTGTTTATCGACTTGAGTCCATTTTCAAAGGGAAAAGAAGGTTGATATGATAAGAATACTTTTTTGTAACATAGCGTGGATGAAGGAGTATCGAGGAAATGAAGATGGAAAGGATACTCCGTTAAATGGTGGAAGCTATGTTGATGAGACAGGAGATGCACATGAAAAATATAATTTTACACCGATGAATATGGAGGGCAAGGAGGGCTTATGTTGTCTGGGGTTTTTCGAGACAAAATCACATAATGGTAAAGATGTCAATCAAATGCGGATTGAGAATATTGCAGGTTGTGAACTATTAAAAAAGAAGAAGCAGTAGATGATGTGCTTGTTGTTTATTGTGCAAAGCATCCGGCACATAAGTTTACGACGGTCGTGGGATGGTATAAACATGCTACAGTTTTCAGACATTATCAAGAGGCAGTGTTTGCTCCAGAAGATATACAATATTACAATGCAATTGCAAACTCATCTGATTGTGTCTTACTTCCTGCAGGGATCAGATCAAGAAAGGTACAATGGGAAGTCCCAAGAAAATCAAATGGTTGGGCTTATGGATTTGGACGGGCAAATGTGTGGTATGCAAGTGAAGAAGATAGCAGGTTACAAGATTATCTTACGAGATTAGTAAAACAGATTGATGAATATGATGGCGAAAATTGGATTGACAAGTACGCTGAGTAATGAGGTACACATATTATGGGAAACGAATCAGGTGAATGGATTATGCATGGCATGAAGTGGGACAACCCGGATTGCATCCATTCTGTAGATGAAGCAATCAAGTATATAAATGAATTTGGCTTTTACCATTATTTAAGAATGATATAGATGGGTTTTCACTTGAAGAAAGAACTGTTCCAGAGTACTGGTGGAGTGATGATCCAGAGATTGATCCATGGATGTGGCGGGCTATTATAGCAAGGCGGCATGATATCGTCTATGGAAAGTTCTTTGATAAGAAGGCAGGATTTATATCAAAAAAATGGCTTCCTGTATTTGCTAATTACCGCCGGGATGGATATGATTTTGATGCATTATATGATGATGGGAAAGCACCTAATAAGCATAAAAAGATAATGGTCAATTTTATGGAAAACAATGCTGATTCAGAGATTTATTCCAATGAATTGAAAAAACAAGCTGGATTTGGTAAGGATGGAGAAAAGGGATTTGATGGTGCTATAACGAATCTTATGATGCAGACATATCTGTGCAACTGCGATTTTAAGAAGAGAGTGAATAAGAGAGGTATTGAATATGGATGGGATGTTGCAGTGTATTCATCTATTGAGCATATCAATGGATACGATTATGTGACTTCCTGCTATAAGGATAATCCACAGGACTCATGGAAACAGCTGGTAGACTATATGCATGAGATGTATCCGAAGGCGACGGATAAGCAGATAAGAAAAGTGTTAAAATAAAACAATGCATTTTTGAGGTGAATATACATAAATGAATGCTAAAAAATCAGCAGATTATTGCAATTTGATAGAAAATGTAAAAAACAAATATCGTAAAAATCCTATATGTTAAGAACCTGACACTTGGCTGGTGCGATTTGCGTCAGGGAGAAGATTTGTGTCAGGAGATTAACCTATGGACATATTGGCAAGGGAGAAATTACGCTAGGAAAACACCACATATTAAATATATGCTGATAGGTCAGGATTTTGGACCGCCTGAAAAGGAAGAACTAAAGGGTACGATTGCAAATGTCCGTAAGATGAATGATGGTATAGATGTGATGTTCCATGATAAAGTGAACTTGAAAGCAAAGGGATTCACAGACGGATAAAAATCTTGTCAGATACTTTGAACTGCTTGGAAAAGAAAAAATTGATAAGAAAAAATATCCGGATTTGTTCTTTTGCAATTGTAATTTGGGTTATCGCAGAGATAAGTATTCTGGAAATATGACCAGAAAGATATTGGCAAATGATGCAGCCGAAATAAAATCATTGATTGATATTATAGAACCGGAAAACATAATCTGTTTGGGACTTGATACATCTGTGGTTGTAATACAAACTCTGATTGATAAAAAGTTTTCCTGTAATAGATTACCTGAACTTATGAGAACTGGTGAACCTTATATTTATGGAGAAACACATATATATCCTGTAGCACATCCGGGGTATTGGGGTACAAGAACAAGAGGGGAAGATAATGTTATTGCAGATTGGATGAGAATTAGAAAATAAGGAGGTGCCGCAATGCCATTTAAGATTGTCCGAAACGATATTACAAGAGTAAAGGCAGATGTAATCGTGAATACTGCCAATCCAAATCCGATATGTGCAAGTGGCACGGACTTGGCAATATATGAGGCAGCAGGCAAAGAAAAGCTTCTTGAGGAGAGAGCTGGGATTGGTAAGATTGCAAGAGGTGATATTGCTGTTACCGGTGCATATAACCTGAAGGCAAAATATATTATTCATACAGTTGGACCGGTATGGACGGATGGATTGCATCATGAATTTGAAATTCTGGAGGACTGCTATCGTAAATCATTGCAAAAAGCATTGGAACTTAAGTGCGAGAGCATTGCATTTCCATTAATTTCGACAGGAGTATATGGATTTCCGAAGGATAAGGCATTACAGATTGCTGTGTCAGTATTCAGCCAGTTTCTTACAGAAAATGAAATTGAAATTATATTGGTAGTGTTTGATAAAAGGTCTTTTCAGCTTTCCGGTCAGATTGTAGGTGATATTGATTCCTACATAGATGCTAATTATGTCAGGGAAAGTCATAGAAAAGAATATCCGGTGCGAAGCAGAAGTGGTGCTCGCAGGAGAGAATTGTCAGAGGAAGCGTTCTATGAGGAGATGCTTCAAAGAGAGGCAGAAGATAACTATCCACTTGAGGAAGATACAGGGTTAGCAGAGCCTTGTATGTTGTCAGCAGACATTTCTTTGGAAGACCAGCTTGCAAATATCGGAGTTTCATTTCATGACAAATTATTTGAGCTGATAGATGAAGCACATCTTGATAATAAGGATGTGTGGAAACGGGCAAACCTTGATAGAAAACATTTTTCAAAGATTCAATGTGACCAGAATTATCATCCAAAGAAGAAGACTGTGATGGCACTCTGCATTGCACTGCAGCTTGATTTGGAACAGTCAAAAGACTTGCTTGCCAGAGCAGATTGGGCATTTAGTCCAAGCAGTAAGGTGGATCTGATTGTACAGAAGGCTATTATAGATAAACAGTATGATATTATGCAGCTGAATGTGACATTATTTAAGTATACGAATGAAATTCTCGGAGTATAGGAGAAAATATTCATGAGTAGAGAGACAGATATAAAACTTTTAATGGACAATTGGGAAGAAAAACATAAAAATAACGGATATAAGCGTTTTATCAGAGATGGTATAGTGTGTGAAGAAGAAAAATGGGAAGCACAGCATACACCAAGAGTATGTTATTTCTTAAAGGAAGCATACACTTCTAATGAAAATGGTTATAATCTGGTAGAAGATTTGCATGATTGTGAACGTCCATGGACTATGTGGAGAAAGGTAGCAATATGGACACAGGCAATATATAATGCATTTAACGATAATATCTGTGAGTATGACGATGAAGAATTACGTTCTAAGGAAAAGAAATAATTGACCGTATTGCAGTGGTCAATGTGAAAAAAAGCAATGGCGGAAGCGAATCTGAATATGAAGATTTGAAAAATACGCACTTGAAGACAGGCTGGAAATAAAGCGTGAATTGGAAATTATACAACCGGATATCATTGTATGTGGGAATAATCTCAGTCTATTGAAACTTGTATTAGGGGAAGAATTACAGAATGATGATACATGGGATAATATGTTGGCGCTTTGGAAGGATACATTGGTGCTTGATTATTATCACCCTGCTGTGCATTATCCTAATCGGGTTAATTATTATGCTTTAATGGCAATTTGTGATGTAGCAAGAAAAAATATGGTACGCCAGTATGGTCAGAACAAAATGAAAAATATTAGAGAAATTAGTGTCGGTGCAATATTGTACCGGCATTTTTATTTTCTGAAAGTGTCGCCGGGACAGCGACCATATAAGGATGCCATTAAATTATACTAATATTGTAACAGAGAAAGAGAGGTTCCGGAGTAATCCGGGGATTGGAGGCATATATGTACGGAGCGATTTTAGGAGATATTATTGGAAGCGCGTTTGAGTTTGACAGAGGTGATAAAACAAAGAAGTTTGAGTTGTTTAGTAAAGGCTGTGGCTTTACAGATGATTCAGTTATGACAATAGCAGTTGGAGAGGCTCTCCTGGCAGTCGGACCAAAAGCAGCAGTAAAGGAAATTGAAGAGGCGATAGCAACCAACATGCAGGATTGGGGAGGAAGATATCCACATGCAGGATATGGTGGAAGGTTTAGACATTGGCTTAAAGAAAAAATCCGAAGCCATACGGAAGCTATGGAAATGGTTCAGCCATGAGAGTGTCAGCGGCAGGCTGGCTTTATGACTCGATGGAAAGAACCAGAGGTAGCTAGAGCTACAGCGAATGTGACACATAATCATCCAGAAGGTATAAAGGGTGCAGAGGCAACTGCAAGTGCAATATACATGGCAAGGAATGGCTCTTCAAAAGAAGAAATCAAAAGAGTATATAGAGGGGAGTTTAACTATAATCTTGATAGAACACTTGATGAGATCAGACCTGAATATCACATGGATGAGACATGTCAGAGAACAGTACCAGAGGCAATCATCGCATTTCTGGAATCTAAGGATTTTGAGGACGCAGTGCGTAATGCAGTATCACTTGGTGGAGATACGGATACACTTGGAGCCATTACAGGAAGTATTGCAGAAGCATTTTATGGAATCCCTGCTGTGCTGATTGCAGAGGGTAAAAGTCGGATTGATAAGGGATTGATGACGGATGTCCTTGATGAATTTGATCATGTTCTTGGCAGGAGCATGGATACTTATTCAGATGAAATGGATGAGACACAGGCAAATCAGATGATTGAGGCAGCAATCGATCAGTATTATATTCAGCAGGATAAAAATGGAATGTTGTTATTTATGGAAGTTATGGTAACAAGAATGCAGCAGGCAGGAGAAGTTGTTGTTCTATATATTACGGAAAATCCTTTTATGTCGGAAGAACAGATAAGTAAAGTAAAGGCTGGCGACACGATTTCACTTGACCATGATGTAAGACTTAAAATAGAAACTGTAAAAGATGCTGATGAAAAAGAATGGATTGGAGTATTTACATCTTCTGAAGAGATGCATAAGGGTTCTGCTGGAAATGTGCAGATGAATCAGTCTATTGAATCAATACTTCGTCTGGCACTTAATTGGGAACAGGTAACTGGAATTGTGATTAATCCTTTTGGTAAAAGTATATTCAGATGACAAAGAAGATGATAGAGCTTTTAATCAATGGGTATGAACATTATGAGAATACGAGGGAGAGCAAAGATGATGAGAACAATTAAAGTTACGGGAAAAGGAAAAATAGCAGTAAAGCCGGATATGATCCGATTATATGTAAACAAGGAAGAACTTTGCCATGAATATGAAGATACTCTTCGCAGATCAACAGAAGATACAGAGCTGCTCAAGGATTTATTTGAAAAACTTGGATTTCAGAGAAAAGACCTTAAAACAGTATATTTTAATGTTGATACAGAATATGAAAGCTATCAGGACAGGGATAAGAGCTGGAAACGAAGATTTGAGGGATATAAGTATATTCATCATACGAAAATAGAGTTTGCTTCTGATAACAAAAAGCTGGGACAGGTGCTATATGCTTTGGCACATAGTTCATTAAAACCGGAGTTTTCTATTGAATATACTGTAGCTGATGTAGAAAAATGTAAAAATGAGCTGTTACATAAAGCAATTGAGGATTCCATTCAAAAGGCACAGGTACTTACAACAGCAGCGAATGTGAAACTGGGTGAAATACAGGCGATTGATTATTCCTGGGGAGAGATAGATTTTGTAACAAAGCCAATGAATGAAATGAGATTAATGGAGTGTACGGAATGAGCCAATAAGCTTTTTGACAATGAAAAGCAGGTGGACTGGGGAAGCTATGCATATCAGTGCACAAAGGAGCAACTAGAAAGACTGATGGAACAGACTGGATGTGAAATAGATAAGATTAATGAACTGGTATCTGAGAAAATCTATGGCATTGTGTTTGTTGAAGAGGTGTAAATGGTGGTATAATCCTATTATTGATAGATAGTAATAGGTGGTTTTTATGGAACAACGGAGGCGATTAAGATGAAGTTTGGAATGAGAACACCCAGTATAAAGAAATCAATAAAGGCAAGAACAACCGGAAAAGCCAAGCGAACTGTTAAGAAAGCTTTAATTCCAGGGTACGGAAAAAAAAGGTGCAGGATGGATTAAGAATCCAAAGAAAGCAACAATAAGGTTTATAAGAAGACGAGCTTTGGCATTATGGATTTATTTAAGTAACTATCAGGAGGATTACATCATGGAACAAGTAGTAAATTTTTTGAAAGAAGCAGAGACATATTATTTGGCAACAGTGGAAGGAGACCAGCCAAGGGTAAGACCTTTTGGAACAGCACATATTTTTGAAGGAAAACTGTATATTCAGACCGGAAATGTGAAGGATGTTTCAAAACAGATTCATGCAAACCCAAAGGTGGAAATTTGTGCATATAAGAATGGAGAGTGGCTTCGTGTAGCAGGAGAACTTGTAGAAGATGATAGAAGAGAAGCAAGACAGTCTATGCTTGATGCTTATCCATCTTTACAGAATATGTACTCAGCAGATGATGGAAATACCGAGGTATTCTATTTCAAGAATGCAACAGTCACATTCTCATCATTTACCCATGAACCGGAAATAGTGAAGTTTTAATGACGAAGGATGAATGGTATAGGCAGTTGTTTGAACGGCTGGATAACTCCAAGTTTCGAAGCAGTTTCCATCTGAAGCAGAAAGATATTGATTACATAAATGAAAAAGGTCTTGATACAATAAGACAACATGCAAAGGATTTTATTGCAAAGAGAGAAGCTCCGGCATATATAGCAAATGATAGCAAACAGACACCAATGCGTGGACATCCTGTTTTTATTGCTCAGCACGCAACAGCAACATGCTGCAGGGAGTGCATCCGATAGTGGCATAAAATGCAGCCTGGCAAGGAACTAAGTCCGGTGCAGCAGGATTATCTTGTAGATGTAATTATGACATGGATTCAAAAGAAATCGAAAGGCAGGAACATAAAATATGAGTTTGAAAAATGTATTAATTATTGTTGATAACATTGACGAATCAATTGATTTTTATGAAGAACTGTTTGGATTGCGTGTGATTACAAGGCAGGAAGGTAATGTGATAATGTCAGAGGGACTTGTATTCCAGGATGTAGATGTATGGTATGATAGTACAAAAATACATACAACGCCACATAACAATATGACAGAACTTTATTTTGAAGATAATGATATAGAAGGTATTATTGAAAAACTGGAGTCTGGCAAGTATGTAGTAAGTTATGTTACGGAATTAACGGAACTTGATGGTGGACAGAATTTTATGATCCATCAGGAAATCTTATAGAAGTACGAACACCAATTAACTATAACTGATATGAAATGGATTTAAGGAGAAAAT